>OCHK01000030.1_pt1 | contig 199057 bp, 139 predicted proteins | sample 1538551 | NCBI WGS metagenome assembly OCHK01 (sample SAMN04571707, study PRJEB22368) | human gut metagenome | biome: human gut; material: stool | host: Homo sapiens | place: Luxembourg | collected 2012-08-31
TTTGTTGCTCAGGAACTTATAAATAAAGTTAAATTATAGTGTTGCGGAATTAAGGAATTACAAAACAAAAGACAACTTACCTAAAACCAAACGTCCGGGCAGACCACGCTATGCCGCCAAAGCCATAGCCGCCATGTTTGCACGGATACCAACCCACCATTTTATACCAATAACAACCACATGAAAAAGAAAAGCATCATGAGACAGCCATGGGCGCTGCTGCTGCTGACCATGGCCGCCACGGCCACCGGCACAACCCAACACGCAATGGCCGCAGGGCCGCAACAGTCGGTGCAACGTGAGGCCTCGACCATCAAAGGCGTCGTTGTAAACGAAGAGGGTGAACCCATCATCGGGGCCACCGTGAGGGTGAAGGGCACTTCGACAGGCGCCATCACCGACATCAACGGCAGGTTTGAACTGAAAAGGACTGCAACCGGGGCCGTGATAGAGGTGTCGTACATAGGCTACAACACTGCAAGCGTAAAGGCCACCACCGGCAACATGGCTGTCACGCTGCACTCGGCAGCGACAAAGCTCAACGACGTTGTAGTAGTGGGCTACGGCACCATGCGAAAGAAAGACCTTACGGGAAGCGTCACGCAGATAAGGCCCGAGAAGCTGGCCGATGAAAACCCCACAACCGTACAGGACATCCTGCGAGGCACCCCGGGCGTCAACGTGGGATATAACGCCTCGGCCAAGGGTGGCGGCTCGATGCAGATACGCGGCCAACGGTCGGTGTATACCGACAACGGCCACAACGAACCGTTCATAGTGCTCGACGGAATGCCGTTCTACGGTGAGCTGTCGGAAATCAACCCCGACGACATCGGACAGATAGACGTGCTGAAAGACGCGTCGTCGGCAGCCATATACGGAGCGAAAGCGGCCAACGGCGTCATCATCATAACCACGAAGAAGGGCAAGACAGGCAAGCCCACGATAAACGTGACGGCCAACCTGGGCATAAACACCAAAAGCAACTACACGTTCGACGTTTACGGCCCTGACGACTACATGCGCTACCGCGAAGACTGGTATAAGGCCGGCACTTACGGCATGGGGGCCGACGGCAAGTACGGGGCTTACAAAGCCACCGACAAAAACGGCAATCTCGTGGCGCAACCGGGCTACTACGACACACCGGCCAACGCGGCCGCACGCTACGGCATAGACCGCAACACGTGGGCCGGCTACTCTAACAACGAGGAGGGAGAAAGCGACAGGTCGATATACGCCAAGCGCCTGGGGCTGCGCGACAACGTTTTGGACAACTATCTGGCCGGACACACAACCGACTGGTACGACCACACGTTCCGCACCGGCATCAACCAAGACTACAACGCGAGCATATCGGGCGGCAGCGACCGCATGAACTACTACCTATCGGGCGGACTACTGAAAAACCAAGGGGTGATAAGGGGCGACGACTACCGCGCCATAAGAGTAAACATGAAGCTGCAGGGCAAGGTGACCGACTGGCTGGAGATAGGGGCCAACGTAAACTTCCAAGACCGGTCTGACGAGAGCCAGCCCGTGGGACTGGGCACCAACTACTGGGACAACAACCAGTTGCGCAACTCGCCCTACTCAAACTACCGAACCGAAGACGGGCAACTGGCCCAGTATCCCATGAACAAAGCCGACTTCGGAGGATATAACTACGACTTCGAACAACAATACATCGACCTCGAAAAGGGCTACCAGGTCATCAACACCATAGCCAACGCCAAGGTGACGCTGCCCTTCGGGATAACGTATCAGTTCAACATCGCGCCACGATTTCAATACTTCTACAACCGATACTTCACCTCGGCCGAACGGCCCGACACCGACCCGACAGGACGGGGAGTGGACCGCGAATGGAGCAAAAACTTCGACTGGTCGCTGAACAACACCATAACATGGGACTATCAGCTCAAGCAAAAGCACCACTTCATACTGACGCTCGTGCACGAGGCAGAGGAACGCCGATACTGGAACGACCGCATCGAGGCCCGCAACATACTGCCTACCGACGCTCTTGGATTCCACAACACGCAGAATGCCACCATGACAAACTCGAAAATAAGCACCAACGACTCGCACCAAACGGCCAACGCCCTGCTGGCCAGGCTGTTCTACAGCTACGACGAGCGGTACATGGTGACGGCATCGGTAAGGCGCGACGGCTACTGCGCCTTCGGAGCAAACAACCCCTATGCCACGTTCCCGTCGGTGGCGCTGGCATGGAACTTTGTAAACGAGAAATTCTGGAAATGGGGCAACATCATGAGCACCGGCAAACTGAGGGTGTCGTGGGGCAAAAACGGCAACAGGGCACTGGCCGACCCGTACGTGGCACTGGCCGACCTGGGCTCGGGCACGGGCGGAACAATGGGCTACATAAAGACCGGAGGAGGCACGGTAGACGTGAAATACCTCAGCATCAACCGAATGGCCAACCCGCGGCTGAGATGGGAGAAGACCTCGGCCTTCAACGCCGGCATTGACTTCGGGTTCCTGGACAACCGCATCACCGGCTCCATAGACTGGTATCACATGGAGACGCAAGACATGATAATGAAGCAGCGGCTGCCCGACTTCAGCGGATTCGGAGAGATAACGACCAACCTCGGGCAGGTGAACAACGACGGAATTGAGATTACCGTCAACTCGACAAACATGAAGACGAAGAATTTTGAGTGGCGGACATCTTTCGGACTGGCATGGAACAAGAATACCATCAAGCACCTGTACTATGACTATCAGGACGTGACCGATGCCAAGGGCAACGTCATCGAGAGTAAAGAAAACGACGACAAGACCAACAAGTGGTTCATAGGGAAGCCCATCGGGGCCATCTGGGACTACAAGGTGACCGGGATATGGCAGGCCGACGAATATGAGGAGGCAAAGAAATACGGCCAAAGGCCCGGCGACCCAAAGGTGTGGAACAACCCTGACAACGACGAATACAACGCCGACGGCTCACTCAAAGCCATCGTCTACAACGATGACGACAAGGTGTTCCAAGGACAGACCACGCCCAAGGTGCGCTGGAACATGCGCAACGAGTTCACCATAATGAAGAACATCAGCGTATCGTTCAGCATGTACTCAATGCTCGGGCACAAGAGTCTGTCGGGCTGGTACCTCAACAACGACAACGGCGGCAGCATGGTAACCAAAAACTGCAACGTGTGGGTGAAGCCTTACTGGACGCCGGAAAACCCAACAAAAGATTACGCACGCCTCGAATCGAGCGGCCCGACAGGAGCCACCGGCGCGCAAAAGGTGTACAACAGGTCGTTCATCAGGTTTGACAACCTGTCGGTGGCATACACGCTACCGGCGCAATGGGTAAAAAACGCTGGAATAAACACGCTGAAGGTGTATTTCAACATCAGGAACCTTGGCACGTGGGCTCCCGACTGGGAATACGGCGACCCGGAAACAGGAGGGCTCGCAACACGCACTTACACCTTCGGACTTAACGTCAGCCTGTAGGCGAAGGCAAGGTAACAAGCCTCTACAACAACAACAACAATATAACCAACAAGACAACAATAATGAATACTATCAGACATATTGCTAACGCGGCATGCGGATTGGCCGCATTGATGGCTGCGGCAACATTCACCGGATGCCAAGACTTCCTCGAGCCCGACCCGCTGTCTATGTTCTCGCCGGAGAACACTTTCAACACCGAGAGCGGACTGGAGGCGACAATGGCCATGTGCGACAAGCACCTGAGAAACTATTACACGCATTACAGCAACAAAAACATCAACTTCCCGCTGACCACGGAATACATGTTCTCCGACCTTGCACTGTACAGCAAGACCGACGCCGGCTCGGGCATCTACGACGACATCGCACACAAACTGACGCCAACCGGGGGCATGCAGGACGGCGACGCCAACAGCATCTCGTTCTTCTGGAACCAGGGATACACCGGCGTCAAGTATGCCAACACAATCATTACGTATATCGACGACGTGAAGGGACTGAGCCAGGAAAAACGAAACGAATACAAAGGCAGGGCCTATTTCCACCGTGCCATCAGGTATTACTTCCTTTGCTGGCAATGGGGCGACATACCGCTCGTGACGAAAATAATATCCGTGCCTAAGCAAAACTACCGCTCAACCCGACGCGACGCCATACTGCGCATGTGCGCCGGCGACATGGAAAAGGCCGTGCAGTGGGTTCCCTCGCAAAAGGACATGGACTACTACGGCATGGTAAACAAAGAGGCTTGCCGCCACCTGCTGGCAAAACTGTACCTGAGCATAGGCGAATGGAAGAAGGCCGAGGCGCAATGCGACACGCTCATCAACATGTCGGGACTGGCGCTGATGACCGAACCCTTCGGCGAAGCGTCGGCAGCCAACAGCCTCAACCCTGAGACATGGGGCATTGAACGCAACGTGATATGGGACTTGCACAGACCGGAAAACAAAATATCGCAGGCAAACAGGGAAACAATACTGGGCATGCCCAACTGTACTGACCAAAGCCACGTAGACTTCCTCACCATGAGGGTGCTCGGCCCGTCGTGGAACGACAGCCGGCTGAAGGCGCCCGACGGCAAGCAGGCTGTGATGAACTACTCGCGCACAAACTCTAAATACAATGAGTCGCTCGACGCACTGCGCGCTTTCGGACGCGGCATAGCCACCATACGGCCAACGCAGTTTGCGCAACACGGCATGTGGGTTGTCAACGGCGAGGAAGACACCGTCGACTACCGACACAACCATAACATAGGCAACTGGGTGAGAATGACCGACATCAAGTATAACAACCCCGACTCGAAACACTATGGCGAGCATCTCCGGCTGTACGACGACAACGGCAAGTGCCTGACAACAGACACAATACGCAACTGGTTCGACTTCCCGCTCTACAAGATATACATCAAGGACGTGTCGGCCGAAAACAACCTTGCAGCCACGCAATTCAACGGGGCGACAAAGGGAAGCAACGCCAACTGGTATCTGTTCCGCCTGGCAGAGACTTACCTGCTGCGCGCCGAGGCAAGGCTGTACCAAGGCAACACCGACGGGGCGACAGAAGACGTGAACACCATCCGCAGGCGCGCACACTGCTCACAACTGTACAACGCCGTGAACATTGGAGACATTGCAAACGAAAGGGCGCGCGAACTCTATCTCGAAGAGTTCCGCAATGTGGAACTGACACGCATCTCATACGACCTGGCACTAAGCAAGACGCCCGACGAATGGGGCAACACCTACGACGCAAAGACATGGGACAAGCAACAGGGAACAGACGCCGACGGCGGAAGCTACTTCTACCAACGCATCTACCACTACTCGCTCTACAACCACACCGGCAACGGCATTGTGAGCGGACCGGCGACACTCAAGTACACGATGGACAAAAGAAACGTGTTCTGGCCGATACCAAACGACGCCATAACCGCCAACAAAAACGGGCAACTATGGCAGAACTTCGGATATGAGGGCTACGATGCCGACATACCTGAATGGGACAACTGGCAGGATGCCGTGGCCGATGAAGACGTCACCGACTGACGGCTGACCGACTGAACAAAAACAAATCCGGGCCGAAATTGCACCATGCAATTGTGGCCCGGATTCTTTATCATAAAACAAAACTAATTGTCTGACACAACAAGAGTGGCGTCAATGGTTGCCGGCGGTCTTGATTCCTATCATTATGCCAAGCGCTACAGCCGCCAGCAACACTACCACATAGACTGCCATCATTACAAACATAATCATCGCCTTGACCTCCTTTCAATTAGAAGTTGGCCTTGAGAAGCTCAACAGATGCCAAAAACAAACCGGCCGTAAGAACCGGCACAACTACGCACAATGCTACAATTCCAATCATTTCCATAATCTTCTACTTACTTTTTGTTGTTATCCTAATACTTGTTTTCTGGTGCAAAGGTACGCCTTCCGGCCGAAATGACGCCTAAAGCAAAGGCACTAAATGCGCCAAAAGCCCATATATTTGACACAAATCAATGTTGTGTGCGCCCACAAACAGCAAAATCCTACGCCGAAACGGAGCCGCCCCAATCGTGAGACATGCAAGCCGGCAATTGGCCGGACGGCACCCTTCGGCACGAAGATGCCACATGCCGACATAAGCCCGGCATGCCTGTCAGTTGGCGAAACCGCGTGGTTTGAGCCACCGGCAAGCATGACACAGCCCGCAATCCGGGCCGTCGCAGCAATCGCCCACACGGCCGCATAATCACCAGAAAGCCACAAACAACACCGACAAACGCAAATTATGCCCTGCCAGGGACAAGAAAACTAACCGAATTATTTTGCGTTACGCACGAAATAATGTATATTTGCATATTGATATGGAAGCAAGAAAGATAGCAAACACTTGCGTCAAGATAATAATGCCGCTGGCGTTGGGCGGAGCCATATTATACTGGATGTACCGTGGCTTCGACTTCAAGAGCATGAAAGACGTGTTGCTCCACGAAATGGACTGGACGTGGATGGCGCTCTCGTTTCCCTTCGGCATACTGGCGCAAATGCTGCGCGGCTGGCGATGGAGGCAGACACTGGAGCCTGTCGGCGAACATCCGAGGCGGTCGGTGAGCATATATTCGATATTCATCTCATACGCCGCAAGCCTCCTGGTGCCGCGAATAGGCGAGTTTACACGCTGCGGAGTGCTGAAGAGATACGACGGGGTGTCGTTTCCGAAAGCATTGGGCACTGTAGTGACGGAACGGGCCATAGACTCTCTTTTGGTGCTCATAGTCACCGGGGTGATGCTGTTGTGCCAGATGAGGGTGTTCAACACGTTCTTCAACAAGACCGGGACAAGCATGGACTCGCTGCTCGAACGGTTCTCGCCGGCGGGCTATGCAGTGACCGCAGTGTGCGCCATCGCCGCGTTGCTGCTAATACACCTACTGCTGAAGAAGCTGTCTGTATATAATAAGGTGAAGGCCACGCTGAGCGGAATATGGCAGGGTGTGGTGTCACTGAGGGGGGTCAAGAACACGCCGATGTTCCTGCTGTTCACCATCGGGATATGGGCCAGCTACTTCCTCCACTACTACCTGACGTTCTTCTGCTTCGACTTCACGGCCCATCTCGGCGTTTCCTGCGCATTGGTGACGTTTGTAGTGGGCAGCATAGCAGTGATAGTGCCTACCCCCAACGGCGCCGGCCCGTGGCACTTTGCCGTGAAGACAATGCTGATACTCTACGGAGTGGCCGACGAGCAGGCTCTGTTTTTCGTGCTAATAGTGCACTCCGTGCAGACAATGCTCGTGATATTGCTCGGCGTATGGGGCTGGGCGGCACTGGCATTCACCAAAAGGCGCAATGCGCCGGAAGCCATCGCGCCGGCAGCATGAGCCATCAGCGGGCCGGCATAAAACAATGACACAACAAGGGAAAGCCACGGGCGAGGCCAATGCCGGCAGGCAGAAGCGAGCCCCGAAGCCCACCCTAATAAAACCATAGACTATGAGTGAGATAAAAAACCTAAAGCCCGAGTGCATCTGGCGCAACTTTGACGCGCTGACACAGGTGCCGCGTCCGTCAGGACATCTTGAGAAAGTACAGAACTTCCTGCTCGACTTCGCCGCAAAGGTTGGCGTCGAAGCCTTTAAGGACACGGCCGGAAACATTGTGATGCGCAAGCCCGCAACCCCGGGAAAGGAGGGGTGCAAAGGCGTGATACTGCAGGCGCACATGGACATGGTGCCCCAGAAGTCGAAGGAAAGCACGCACAACTTCGAGACGGATCCCATTGAGACATACATCGACGGCGACTGGGTGAAGGCACGCGGAACCACGCTTGGCTCTGACAACGGCATCGGCGTGGCAGCCATCATGGCCGTAATGGAAGACAAGGAACTGAAGCACGGACCGGTGGAGGCACTGATAACGGCCGACGAGGAAACCGGCATGTACGGTGCCAACGACCTGCCCGAGGGCGAACTCAACGGCGACATACTGCTCAACCTCGACTCTGAGACTTGGGGAAAGTTTGTCATCGGCAGCGCCGGAGGACTCGACATAACAGCCACACTGGAATACAAAGAGGCCGACACCGACCCTGACGACGCAGCCATAAAGGTGACGCTGAAGGGCCTGAAAGGCGGGCACTCGGGATTGGAGATACACGAAGGCCGCGCCAACGCCAACAAGCTGATGGCCCGTTACGTACGCGACGCCATCACCGGATGCGAGGCACGCCTGGCATCGTGGCACGGCGGCAACATGCGCAACGCCATACCGTTTGAGTGCGAGGTAGTGCTGACGCTGCCCAAAGAGAACATCGAGGCCGCAAAAGAGCTCGCAGCCGACTACAAGGAGACCTTCGAGCACGAGTATGCAGGCATTGAGAGCGGCATAATATTCACCGCCGAAGAAACCGAGACGCCCAAGAAGGAAGTGCCGGAGGACATACAAGACAACCTGCTCGACGCCATCTACGCCTGCCACAACGGCGTGCTGCGCATGATACCGGCAATACCCGCCGTGGTCGAGACGTCGTCGAACCTTGCCATAATAGACATTACAGAAGGCAATGCGGCCGTAAAGATACTTGCACGCTCGTCGAGCGAGAGCATGAAGGAATACCTTGCCAACACCCTGCAGAGCTGCTTCAACATGGCCGGAATGAAGGTTACGATGAGCGGCGGCTACACCGGCTGGGACCCGAACACCAACAGCGAGATTCTGAAGCTGCTCGAACGCGAATACCGCGAGCTCTTTGGCGAGGAGGCAGAAGAGAAGGTTGACCACGCCGGACTGGAGTGCAGCGTCATCCTCGGCAAGTATCCTCACCTCGATGTCGTATCGCTCGGCCCGACGCTCCGCTCTCCCCACACCACCGGCGAGCGCTGCTACATACCCACAATGGCACCATTCTGGGACCTGCTCAAGAAGACACTTGAGGACATCCCGGCCAAATAAGGCACGCCACCACGAAATGATATGATCACAATATGGAATGCCTGCCGGCACAACACGGCCCATACGGCAAGTTGTGCCGGCAGCTTCCTTCTGACCGACCGACACTAACCTCAACACAAAGCTACATGACCACCACATTCAATGTTACCATGAACAAGACTGTAAAAGTTATGACCGCAGTATGTTTTGCCATAATTTTTACAGTGTTCGGCATCACCTACGGCATCAGTATGTATGACGGCATTGGCTTGGCCGCAACGACCGCAACCACTGTGACATTCGTCGCAGTGCTGGTTTCCATGTTCCTTAGCTACTACTATTCGCCAAAGAAGATTGTCGCAGACAGCCATTCGCTCACCATCATCCGGCGGATAGGAAAGAAAGCGCTGCCCATCCGCGACATCATCTCGATTGAAAGATATGGCGGCATGGCAACCGACCTACGCCTGTTCGGCGTCGGCGGAGTGTTCGGATTCACCGGTTGGTTCACCGGTGGAAAGGGCAAGTACTTCGCATACGTGGGCGACCACCGCAACACAGTGATGTTGACGACCACCCGGCGAAAATACGTGGTGAGCTGCGACAAACCGGAAGAGCTGGTGGCTCTTGTGTCCAGCCTCATCGGCAACGGCGGCAAGGCGTAGGCGGTAAAGCGGCGCCAACAGGCCGTAACAGATGTTTCAATAGCAAAAATATGCATGTCGGCACTTAAATAAAGTTGAAATAAATGCTGGAAGTTAAAAAGAAAATGAGTACCTTTGCACCGCAAAAAACAACAGCAAACAAAATCATGGACGATTATCACGCGGAAAACTTTAACTTGTAGGTGCCGAGGGTTCGCTCGATGAAGCTAATCCTTGACCTGAAATCATTATGGAGGATTAGCAAAATGAGAACTTACTGGAACACGGTTGGAGGGCTCACAGCCATCGACGAGTGGCAGCCCAATTGTTGGATACAAGTTACTTGTCCCACAGAAGAAGACCAGCAGATGCTGGAAGAGCAGTTCAAGATACCCGATTACTTTATCTCTGACATCAGCGATACCGACGAGCGTGCCCGCTACGAGTACGACGACGGATGGATGCTCATTATCCTCCGCATACCGTACGTCAAGGAGATACGCTCGCGCACGCCCTACACCACGGTTCCGCTCGGCATCATCCACAAGCGCGACGTCACCATAACGGTGTGCTATTACGAGACAAACATGATGATAGACTTCGTCAGCTACCAGCAGAAGCGGGGCGAAGGCTTCACCGACTACGTAGACATGATATTCCGCCTGTTCCTCTCTTCGGCCGTGTGGTACCTCAAACGGCTCAAGCAGATAAACAGCCTCATAGAGAAAGCCAAGCGCAACCTCGACCGCGAAGTGAACAACGAGTCGCTCATCGGGCTCAGCCGGCTGCAAGACTCGCTCACCTACTTCATCACGTCGATACGCGGCAACGAGACGCTGCTGTCGAAACTGAAGTTCAAGCTCCAGATAGACGAGCTTGACGCCGACCTCATCGAGGATGTGAACATCGAGATGACGCAGGCCCGAGAGACCACCAACATCTATTCAAACATCCTTGAGTCGACCATGGACACCTACTCGAGCATCATCAACAACAACATGAACACCGTCATGCGTACGCTCACATCGGTGTCGATAATACTCATGTTCCCCACGCTCATAGCCAGCCTGTTCGGCATGAACCTCGTCAACGGCATGGAAGACAGCAAATACGGATTTGCCATAGCACTCGTCATATCAGCTTGCATTTCCGGCGTTTTCTGGTGGGTTTTCCGCCACAAGAGACTTATTTAGACTTAAAAGCTTTAAAAAATAGACTGAAAATTAGGAGTTTACAATATTTTTCTGTAAGTTTGCGCCTAAATTGTGCTGTGCAAAGCGCCATAAAGAACAATTCAACACTCTGAAAGCAACATTCACACAAGGCACAATGATAGTGGCATTAAAACAATCACGGACTAAAAAGTTTGAATGATGGACTCTCAAGAAAAGACCCTCGAAATGGGCAATCAGGAAGAAATGAACAAAGTGGAATCAACCCCCGTCACGGCCGCAGAGCCAGCAACCGAGGGTGAGACTCCGCAAGTGGCAACCGAAGAAACCGAGGCCGAGGCTGCAGCCGAACCGGAATACAAGAAGCACTATGCCACGAAGAAGGAAGTCCTCGACCGCGTCAGGGAGATAGCCCACAACGAGGAAGCACCTGCAAAAGACGAAGTGGACTATCTCAAGACCGTGTTCTACAAGCTCCACATTGCCGAGCGCGAAGCCAACCTGAAAAGTTACATCGATGCCGGCGGCGACCCTGAAAGCTACCAAATCGCACCCGACGAAGACGAAGAGGCCTTCAAGGCTGAAATGGGCATAATAAAGGAAAAACGTGCGAAAATATTCAAAGAGCAGGAAGAGGAGAAAGAAGCCAACCTAAAGAAGAAACTCGACATAATAGAAAAGATAAAAACCATGGTCACCTCGCCCGAGGAGGCCAACAAATCATACCAGGAATTCAAGGCGCTGCAGCAGGAATGGAAAGAGATAAAGAATGTGCCTGCCGCCAAAGCCAACGAACTGTGGCGCAACTACCAACTATACGTTGAGCAATTCTACGACATGCTGAAGCTCAACAGCGAAGCCCGCGAATATGATTTCAAGAAAAACCAGGAAATAAAGCTGCGCCTGTGTGAGGCTGCCGAAAAGCTGGCAGAGGAGCCGGACGTGATAAGCGCCTTCCACCAACTGCAGAAACTGCACCAGGAATACCGCGAGACCGGCCCCGTGGCCAAGGAACTGCGCGAAGAGATATGGGCGCGCTTCAAGGCCGCATCGACCGTAATCAACAAGCGCCACCAGCAACACTTCGAGCAGCTGAGGGCCAAGGAGGAAGACAACCTGGCACGCAAGACCGCCCTCTGCGAAAAGGTGGAGGCCATAGCCGCCGAAGAAAACAAGGGCGCAAGCGACTGGGAGAAGCACACCAAAGCCATCATCGAGATACAGGCTGAATGGAAGACCATCGGCTTTGCACCGCAGAAGATGAACGTCAAGATATTCGAACGCTTCAGGGCTGCATGCGACGATTTCTTCGGACGCAAGGCCGAATACTTCAAGACGCTCAAGGAAACATTCAAAGCCAACGCCGAGAAGAAACGCGCCTTGGTGGAAAAGGCCAAGGCTCTGCAAGACAGCACCGAATGGCGCTCCACATCCGACAAGCTCATAGCGCTGCAGAAGGAATGGAAAAAGATAGGAATGGTGCCCAAGAAAACCGGCGACCAGCTGTGGGCTGAGTTCCTCGGGGCTTGCAACCACTTCTTCGAGGCACGCAACGCCGCCAATTCCGGGCAGAGAAGCGAAGAGCACGCCAATCTCGACAAGAAGCGCGCCGTGATTGAAAAACTAAAGGCCATCAACGCCGAGACCGAAGGCAACGTGCAGGAGATGGTCCAGAAACTGGTTGAGGAATACAACTCTATAGGCCACGTGCCCTATAAGGAGAAAGACAAGGTGTACGACGAGTACCACGCAGCAATAGACAAGCTATACAAAGAGCTCAACATCAGCGTGGCGCAGCGACGCCTCAACAACTTCAAAAACAAGCTTAAGAGCGTGGCCGAGCAAGGTGAAAGCGCACTCGACAACGAGCGCGCACGCCTCATGAGGCAATATGAGACGCTCAAGAGCGAGGTGCAGACTTACGAAAACAACCTTGGCTTCCTCAACGCTTCGAGCAAGAAGGGCAACAGCCTGATTGACGAGATGAACCGCAAGGTGCAGAAGCTCAAGGACGACATGAACCTGCTGCGCGAGAAAATCAAGGCCATCGACGCCGAGAACAAGTAAACACACCGCCTTACGGCAAGCAAACCATAAAGCCCGCACGGCCCAACGGCCGTGCGGGCTTTTTCTATCCGCAAGCGGCAACTGGACATACCAAGGCTCTCCGCCACAATAATCGGCCGTCACGCAGAGCAAAGCCTGCACTGAAACCTGCACCATGCCATCCAATCGCCTGAATCTCCAGACTGTGACATTGCCAGAAGCGCAGTCCGCCGCAGCCCGACAAGCCTAAGCCAAAGGCCACAACAATCACACCCGGCAACCACTTGCACATCTTCACATCACCATGCCTTCGGCGCCGTATCGACACCTACGGCAACACCATCGGCGCAACGCGCCAACTGAAACATACAAGCCCAAACAACCACAAAAATGAAGTCGGAAGCACGCCACCGCCCCACTCTACTCAACAAATAGCGAAGCGGAAACAACAACCGACAAAAGCCGGAAAATGACTTCGCCGAGGCCGAAAATCGGTTAAATAGGCCACAAAAACCAAGAGAAAGCAAAAAAAATCGCGTTTTGGCAAAAAAAAGACCCCAAAAGTTTTGCGGTTTCAGAAAAATGCGCTACCTTTGCACTCGCAATCAGGAAACAAATCCGATGCAAACATTGGGATATGGTGTAATGGTAACACTACAGATTCTGGTCCTGTCATTCTTGGTTCGAGTCCGAGTATCCCAACAAAGAGGCTTCCAAACGAAGCCTCTTTTTCGTTTATATGCCTCACGCCGTTACGCCATCCTGCCAACATGGGGCGGAACGTAACACAACAAACCAAGCCGACAACCATGACACAGGCGGCCAACCACCACTGAGCAAACAACCGGACAAGCCGCGCCGCCATGGCACATCGCAGCATACCGACCGCCCAAGCCGCGCCGACGGCATTTGCATACGGACTACATTCACTGCCGCCGCAACCTAAACGACAAGGCATGCAGGCACAGCCACCATGGCATTACCTGCCGAAGCAACAGCCCCAATGACTCCGCCAAACCCGCATAGCCATTTTCCAAAACACCCCACCCGCAGATTCGGCGCCCGCAACACATAAAGGCACGCCGCGCCAAGGGGGCGCAAACAGGCACCGGCCGCCACGGTTGTCAACACAAGGCTATTGCCGTGAGGCCGTCGTGCCACATGGCCAATGCCATGGCGCTCACCGCAAACGGATGGCCCCGGGCTCCAACCAGATGGCGAGGGTTGCCGCCAAGCGGCATAGCCGTTGCCAACACTTACCCCGAAAACGGCATCCTCCCCATGCCGCAATTGCGGCCCAATTGCGCCCTATGCAACAAAAGCCCACCGGGCGCCACCCGGGCAATGGGCGCCGGCGACACTCATGGCAAGGCCGACGCCATGTGAAAAAGGCAAGGCGCAACCAATGCCAACGGAAGGCAGGCACCATTGCGCCCGCAAAAAAACTTACAACCACAAGCCGCCATCCCACTGCCGACGCCGCATACCGGCCATTCGGCACTCCAAAACGGCACGTATCGACATGCGAAACGTGCCGTTTTGCAGCCAGAAACGGCACGTCTCAGAAGGCAGCAAACCTAACGCCGCAACCCTCTGCCAGCCAATCGGTTAGCCCATCCAGCCGCCAACCGCGGCCGGAGCACAGAGACATTGACGCCAACCGCCAGCAAAAGCCACAGCCAAACAAGCCCTGTTGCCATACAGTCAGGCCGCCGCCGGTGGCCAACGCCCACCAGGCCAAGCAGAGAAAATGCAGCTGCCGAGGCACAGCCAACATGACCGAAGCGCCATGGAAGCACAATAAAAATATCGGAACAAACACCGGTCAGGCCTTTGAGCGGTTTTGGTTTCACACCCACGCAGCCCAACCAGTGCCACAATGGCCCGGCGGCCTGTGGCATACACCAATTTAACAATCTGACAGGATGCGCATAAAGACAGGGGCAAATGCTTAATATTTCCCAATTTATTTTGCGCTTTTACGTATTTACATTACCTTTGCAAAGGATTGACATCCGCCTGACAGACAGCCAAAACCGCCCAACAGGCCATGCCAAACGTCATAGCCGCCACGCCGGCGCCTAATGGTGCACGAAGCGCAGGCATGGCAGAAGCAAGCGCGGAGCGTCATGTTGGCATCATGTTTGCATGAGATGATATTATAATCACTTTTATAAATATTAATGGAACAAACAAAGCAATTAGTCCAAACCATCACCAAGGGAATACAAGAGAAAAAAGGAAAAGACATAGTAATAGCCGACCTCAGCAGCATCGAAGGCGCCATCTGCCGATACTTCGTGATATGCCAAGGCTCATCGCCATCTCAGGTGGAGGCAATAACCGAATCGATAGGCGACGTGGTGAGCACTGAGGCAGGCGAGAAGCCTACCAAGGTGGTGGGGCTGAACAACGCCCAGTGGGTGGCGATGGACTACAGCGACGTGCTCGTGCATATATTCCTGCCCGACACCCGCCAGTACTACAACCTGGAAAACCTGTGGGAAGACGCCATCCTGACAAAGATTCCAAACGAAGAATGAAAGACAACATGGACAACAAACAGAATAACCCGAAGATGAACATGCCCAAGTTCAACATGAACTGGATATACGGCATGGTCATCGTGGCCCTGCTCCTGATGTGGTTCTCGGGCGGAGGCCAGAAGTCGAGCGTGCAGACCGAAACGTCATACTCGCAATTCAAGGCGATGGTGATGAAGGGCTACGCATCGAAGATAGTGGTAAACAAAGAGAAGAACACGCTGCTGATGTACGTGAAGCCCGAGCACATACGCGACGTTTTCGGCAAAGGGGTGCAGCAGACAGGCAAAGACCCCGCCGTCACCGTTGAGTTCGGGTCGGTCGACCAGGTTGAGGAATTCATCAACCAAGCCCGCGACCTGAAGAAGTTCAGCGGCGACTACAGCTACGAGAACCAAAAAGACAACGAGCTGTTCACCATACTCCTGCAACTGCTGCCGTTCATATTCTTCATCGCCATCTGGATTTACTTCATGCGGCGGATGAGCGGCGGTGCCGGAGGGTCGGGCGCCGGAGGTGTGTTCAACGTAGGCAAGAGCAAGGCAAAGATGTACGAAAAGGGCGGCGAGATAAGCGTCACGTTCAAAGACGTGGCCGGCCAAGCCGGCGCAAAGCAGGAGGTGCAGGAGATTGTCGACTTCCTGAAGAACCCGAAGAAATACACCGAGCTGGGCGGAAAGATTCCGAAGGGAGCTTTGCTGGTAGGCCCTCCGGGCACAGGCAAGACGCTCCTGGCCAAGGCAGTGGCCGGAGAGGCCGGCGTCCCGTTCTTCTCCATGAGCGGCTCCGACTTCGTCGAGATGTTCGTCGGCGTGGGCGCCAGCCGCGTGCGCGACCTGTTCCGCCAGGCCAAGGAGAAATCGCCGTGCATCATCTTCATCGACGAGATTGACGCCGTGGGCCGCGCCCGCAGCAAAAACCCGGCCATGGGTGGCAACGACGAGCGCGAAAACACGCTCAACGCCCTGCTCACCGAGATGGACGGCTTCGGCACCAACAGCGGCGTAATCATACTCGCCGCCACCAACAGGGCCGACATGCTCGACTCAGCGCTGCTCCGCGCCGGCCGCTTCGACCGCCAGATACATGTAGACCTGCCCGACCTCAACGAGCGCAAGGCAGTGTTCAAGGTGCACCTGCGCCCGGTGAAGACCGACGACACCGTAGACATCGACTTCCTGGCACGCCAGACCCCGGGCTTCTCGGGGGCCGACATTGCCAACGTGTGCAACGAGGCCGCGCTGATAGCCGCGCGCCACAACAGCCACGCCGTGGGCAAGCAAGACTTCCTCGACGCCGTTGACCGCATCATCGGCGGCCTCGAGAAGAAGACAAAGATAATGACCGACAAGGAAAAGGAGACCATTGCCATCCACGAGGCCGGCCATGCCACCGTGTCGTGGTTTACCGAACACGCCAACCCGCTGGTCAAGGTGAGCATCGTGCCGCGCGGACGCGCGCTCGGCGCCGCATGGTACCTGCCCGAAGAGCGGGCCATCACGACCAAGGAGGAAATGCTCGACGAGATGTGCGCCACGCTCGGCGGACGCGCCGCCGAAGAGCTGTTCACGGGCCACATATCCACCGGAGCGATGAACGACCTGGAGCGGGTGACCAAGAGCGCCTACGGAATGATTGCCTATGCGGGCATGAGCGACAAGCTGCCAAACGTTTGCTTCTACAACAATTCGGAATACAACTTCCAGCGGCCTTACTCAGAGACCACGGCGAAAGTGATGGACGACGAGGTGCTGAAGATGATTAACGGGCAGTATGAGCGCGCCAAGCAGATACTGACCGAGCACAAGGAAGGCCACGCAAGCCTTGCCCGGCTGCTCATGGAGCGCGAGGTTATATTCGCCGAAGACGTTGAAAAGATATTCGGCAAGCGCCCATGGGCCAGCCGAGCCGAAGAACTGCTCGAGGCACAGCAGCGGGCCGAGGCCGAAGCCATGGCCGAACACCGCGCCAAGGAGCTCGAGGCACAGGGCAAGACACTCGGCGAACCGGCCACCGACACACAGGGCGACGCCGGCGAGACCGACGCACAGAAGCCGGGCGAGGGCGCAAACGATGGTGCCACAGCAGAGAAAGAAGACAAAAACGAAAGCAAATGAGCAACTTCATAGTAAGGACAATAACGGGGATATTCTTTGTGGCCGCCATAGTGGTGAGCTTCATCGACCCCACGGCCATGGCCCTGCTGTTCGCCCTGGTGACGGGGCTGACCGTGTGGGAGTTCACGGGGCTGGTCAACCAGCGCGACGGCGTAGACACCAACCGCATGATATGCACCGTGGCCGGGGTATATTTCTTCCTGGCCATGATAGGCTTCTGCAGCGAGCTGACGCCGTCGGCCGTGTTCATTCCCTACCTGATAACCATCATCTACCTGTTCGTGGCCGAGCTCTACGCCAAGAACCCCGACCCCATCAGCACATGGGCACACACCATGATGAGCCAGCTCTACATCGCCCTGCCCTTCTCGATGCTCGGCGTGCTGGCTTTCCGGGCCACGCCAGTGGGCACTGAATATGTGTCGACCATACCGCTGAGCGTATTCGTCTTCCTGTGGATCAACGACACCGGGGCCTATTGCTGCGGCTCGCTGCTTGGCCGCCACAAGCTGTTTCCGCGCATCAGCCCGGGCAAGAGCTGGGAGGGAAGCATCGGCGGAGCCGTGTTTGTGGCCGCCGCAGCCTTGCTGATATGGCATGTCACCGAGCTCTACGGCTTCAACGAACTTCAGCTCAGCGCACTGCAATGGGTGGGCCTGGGGCTCACGGTGACCGTGTTCGGCACATGGGGCGACTTGGTTGAAAGCCTGTTCAAGCGCACGCTTGGCATCAAGGACAGCGGCAAGATACTGCCGGGCCACGGAGGCATGCTCGACAGGTTCGACTCGTCGCTGCTCGCCCTGCCCGCCGCAGTGATATACCTCTACACCCTCACACTGTTCTAAAGCCACAATCATACCCACAAATACACTTTGGCCCAACCGGCAAATGCCGGTTGGGCCAAAGTGTATTGCATGATCCGAAACACCACATTGGCGCAAAGAGCCACCGGCAGCCGCAAACGCGGCATGAGCCGATGCCCTAAGCAAGACGGCTACCCACGCCCCCTGCCCTTAAGCAAGCCCACCATGATGCGCGCGGCATTGTCGGGGGCGCCTGCCTTGCCCAGCCTCCTGCCCACCTCGGCATAGCCGTCGAGCATGGCCTGGCGGCCACTTCCGCCGGGCAGAATCTTGCCCAGCTCGGCACGTATGTTGCCAACCGAGAAGGTGTCGGCCACCAACTCCGGCACCACTTCGCAGCCGGCAATGAGGTTGACAAGCGAGATGTACCTCACCTTAAGTATATGGCGGCGCAAGAAAGATATGACTTTCGGTATCGGGGTCTCGTAGCACACCACCTGCGGAACGCCGAAGAGCGCTGTCTCGAGCGTGGCCGTGCCACTGGTGACGAGCGCCGCCGAAGCATGGGCAAGCAGCGGATAGGTCATGCCACGCACCACCTCAACACCCGTGCCCGCCACAAACGGCTCATAATAGGCCGGCTCTATGCCCGGGGCACCGGCCAACACTGGCTGGTAAGCGGGAAAAGCCTTCACGGCTTCTATCATTGCCGGCAAGTTGTCTTTAATCTCCTGCCTGCGCGAACCGGCCAGCAAGGCAATCACAGGCCGCCCGTAGTCGGCAAAGCTGCCGTCGTAGGCCGCCTTGAACGAGGCCACCTCGTCGGCCGTAGGGTTGCCCACATAATGCACGGGATAGTGATGGCGGCCCTCATAGAAATCGGTCTCGAAGGGCAGTATGCAGAACATCTCCGTCACATCGCGCTTTATGTTCTTGATGCGATACTCCTTCCAAGCCCATATTTTCGGCGAAATATAATAATAGACAGGCAATCCCAGCTCTGCCCTCACATACTTGGCAATGCCGAGGTTGAAGCCCGGATAGTCGACAAGAATCACCGCATCGGGGCCCCACCCGGCTATGTCACGCTTGCACGAGCGCATATTGGCAAGTATGGTCGGCAAGTGCAGCAGCACAGGAACAAACCCCATGTAAGCCAGTTCGCGGTAGTGGCGCACCCGGGTGCCGCCTACAGCCGCCATCAGGTCGCCGCCGAAAAACCTGAAACTGGCCTCGGCATCCTCGCGCTGCAACGCCTCCATCAGTTTGGAAGCATGCAGGTCGCCACTTGCCTCGCCCGCTATGATATAGTATTTCATTCGAAATCCCAGCTTTGCATTTGTCTTAACATTTCGTAATCGGTCACATCCACCGTGGTAGGCGTTATGGCCACGTATCCGTGGGTCAGCGCCCAGTTGTCGGTGTCTGTTGCCTCCGGTTCGTCGTTAGTATACTCACCAACCATCCAAAAATAGTCGTAATCCCTGGGATGATGGCAGCGAACAACCTCATTTCCCCATGTTCCCCTTGCCATTCGGCACACCTTGACTCCCGAGAAACGCTCTACAACAGGGAAATTCACATTCAGGCACACGCCCTTGGGAAGTCCTTCGTCAAGCAATTTCTTTGTAATCATTTTTACAAATGGTTCAAGTGGTCTGAAGTCGGCATCGTCGCTATGGTCGCAAATAGAAAAAGCCACAGACGGGATATACTTCATGCACCCCTCCATGGTGACGCCCATAGTGCCTGAGTAATGCGAGTTGACAGAGGCGTTGTCGCCGTGGTTGATGCCACCAATCACCAAGTCGGGCCTCCTGTCGCCGCAAAGCTCGCTCAAAGCCAGCTTCACGCAGTCGACAGGGGTGCCGTTGCACGACCACACCTCCACACCCTCCCACTTGCGGCGCAGCTTGAGCCGCAAAGGGGTGGTGGCAGAGAAAGCACACGAAAAGCCGCTTCGGGCCGCTTCTGGGGCACATACCAGCAGGTCGCCGAAACCACCCACCATGTCGATGAGCGAGCGAAGGCCCTTGGCGTGGTAACCGTCATCGTTGGAAATTAGTATTAAAGGTTTCTTATTTTCCATAAATATCCTCTTAATTCGGATGCAAAAATACGAAAAAAGGTTCATTAATGGCTTTTTCTCGCATAAAATATGTAACTTTGCAAACCAAATACGCAAGCATACTACGGTTTGACAGAATTTCGAAAATGGGAAAGATAATCGCATTAGCAAACCAAAAAGGCGGTGTGGGCAAGACCACCACTACCATCAATCTGGCGGCTTCGCTCGCCACACTAGAAAAGAACGTCTTAGTTGTCGACGCCGACCCGCAGGCCAACGCTTCCAGCGGCTTGGGCGTAGACATTAAGCAAGTGGATTGCTCGCTATATGAATGCATAATAGACCATGCCGACGTACGCGACGCGATATACACGACCGACATCGACGGGCTGGACATAATACCCAGCCATATCGACCTTGTGGGCGCAGAAATTGAAATGCTCAACCTCGCCAACCGCGAGAAAGTGCTCAAGAATCTGCTCGACCCCATACGCAGCGACTACGACTACATACTCATCGACTGCAGCCCCTCGCTGGGCCTTATAACCGTCAACTCGCTCACGGCAGCCGACTCTGTCATCATACCGGTGCAGTGTGAGTACTTCGCCCTCGAAGGAATCAGCAAGCTGCTCAACACCATCAAGATCATAAAGAACAAGCTGAACACAAGGCTCGAGATAGAAGGCTTCCTGCTGACAATGTACGACTCGAGGCTCAGGCTGGCCAACCAGATATACGACGAGGTGAAACGCCACTTCCAGGAACTGGTGTTCAAGACCGTGATACAGCGCAACGTGAAACTGAGCGAGAGCCCGAGCCACGGCCTGCCGGTGATACTCTACGACGCAGACTCTACCGGCAGCAAGAACCACCTGGCACTGGCAAAGGAAATAATCAACAAGAACAGCAAAGACGAAGAGCATCAATAACGATGGCAGTACACAAGAAATACGACAGGAACGTCCTCGGGCGCGGGCTCGACGACATTGGCAACGGCCGCGGGCTCGATGCTCTGATCGACACGGGCAGCGTGAGCACGCAAGGCTCATCAAACCTGAGTGAGATTGAACTGAGCCACATTGAGCCCAATCCCAACCAGCCACGGCGCGAATTCGACGAAGAGGCGCTGCAAGAACTGGCTGCCAGCATACGCGAAATCGGAATAATCCAGCCTATAACGCTGCGCAAGGTGGCCGACGACCGCTACCAGATCATTGCCGGCGAAAGGCGATGGAGAGCGTCGCAGCTGGCCGGCATGCGCACCATCCCGGCCTACATACGCACCGTAGAGGACGAGAACGTGATGGAAATGGCCCTCATAGAGAACATACAGCGTGAGGACCTCAACGCCATAGAGATTGCTTTGGCATACGAACACTTGGCCGAGACCACCGGAATGACGCAAGAGCGCATATCCGAACGAGTGGGCAAAAGCCGTGCTGCGGTAACCAACTACATGCGCCTGCTCAAGCTTCCGGCCCAAGTGCAGATGGCCCTGAAGAACAAGGAGATTGACATGGGCCACGCACGGGCGCTGCTCGCGCTCGACAGCCCGAGCATACAGATAAAGCTTTTCAAGGAAATCCAAAAAAACGGATACTCTGTGCGCAAGGTCGAAGAAATGGTGCAAATGCTCAAGAACGGCGACGACGTGCAACTGGCAAAGAAAAAAATCTCTGCAAGAAACACTCTGCCCGAGGAGTTCGAGGTGCTCAAAAGCCGGCTGTCCGACTTCTTCCACACCAAGGTACAGATGACATGCTCACCCAAGGGCAAGGGCAAGATAAGCATACAGTTTGCCAACGAAGAAGACCTTGAGCGCATTATGAACGCTCTCGACAATCTGAAAACAGATAACCAGGCCTGAAGTTGAGACGGACAATCATGATATCCGCTATGCGCATCGCAGCCATTTGCATGATAATGGCAGCACAAGCGCAGCCTGTGGTTGCACAAGCAGTGGCACCGGTGGCAACTGCCGAGGCAACAGCTACGGCAGACGCCGTGGCCAAAGCCCGCGGCGCCACCGACTCCGTTGCCGTATACAGCGACTCTATATCCATACGGATAAGCCAAGCCAAGGCCACGACAGACTCCATAGCCCAAAGCATCGAGAAGGCACTGGCGGCGGGAGACACCACCCTTGCCAACGACACGAGAATGGCAATCGGGGGCGAGTTGCCGGCAGAAGCGCTGGTCAACGCCCCTGCAAAGCGCGACTGGGCCACATGGCGGCCCAATCCCCAACGGGCACTGTGGCTTGCCCTGGTAATCCCCGGAGGCGGCCAGATATACAACCGAAAGTACTGGAAGCTGCCAATAATATACGGGGGATTCATGGGATGCCTCTATGCCATGAACTGGAACAACATGATGTACAAAGACTACTCGCAGGCTTACCTCGACATCATGGACAGCGACCCGACCACGCAGAGCTACAACCAGTTTCTGCATCTGGGCCAACACATAGACAGCTCCAACGAGGAGAGATACAAGCAGATATTCAAAAACCGCAAGGACAAATACCGCCGGTGGCGCGACTTGAGCTTCTTCTGCATGCTCGGAGTGTATGCCCTGTCTGTGATAGACGCCTACGTCGACGCCGAACTGTCTGAGTTTGACATATCGAAAGACCTGAGCCTGAAGGTAGAGCCGGCGGTGATAAACAACAGCGCGTCAAACAAGGTGCTCGAAGCGTCTTCGTTCGGCGTGCAGTGTAAACTGAGATTCTAAGGCCGGAAGCAGCGCCGCGAAAGCTGCCCCACGGCATAATGCTATACATTATTAATATAAATGAACAAGAAAACCCTACTTTTCACAGTCGCATTGCTGTTTGCCGGCAACAGCATGGCACAGGCACAAGGCAGCAACGACGACAATGAAATAAGCGTAACCGACAGCAAGGGCAACCAAGAAGTGATAGAGTTCCCTGAAGCTATGGGCTACGAGCTGGACAGTCTGATGAACCTTTACATGGCAAAGACATACCTCGACGAAGACGAGGACTGCCAGATGAAGGACATAAACCCCGTGTTCGAGAAAGAGGTGTACATCGACCGGCTGAGCCGAATACCCTCAATCATCGAGATGCCTTACAACGATGTGGTACAGAAATTCATCGACCGATACAGCGGGAGGCTCCGCCACTCGGTGAGCTACATGCTCGGTGCCTCAAACTTCTACATGCCGATATTCGAAGAGGCGCTCGAAGCCTACGAGCTTCCGCTTGAGCTCCGCTACATGCCCGTGATAGAGTCGGCACTCAATCCCACGGCCGTATCGCGCGCGGGAGCCACCGGCCTGTGGCAGTTCATGCTCCCGACGGGAAAGAGATACGGCCTTAACGTCAACTCTCTCGTTGACGAACGCCGCGACCCCATAAAGTCGTCGTACGCCGCCGCGCAATACCTGAGCGACCTGTACAAGGTGTTCGGCGACTGGACACTGGTCATTGCAGCCTACAACTGCGGGCCGGAGCAGGTCAACAAGGCCATCCGCCGCTCCAACGGCGAGCGCGACTACTGGAAGATATACCCATACCTGCCCAAGGAGACGCGCGGTTATGTGCCTGCGTTCATAGCCGCCAACTACATCATGACATACTACTGCGACCACAACATCTGCCCGATGAAGACCAGGCTGCCGGCAAAGACCGACACACTGATGCTCAGCAAGAATGTCCATCTCGAACAGATTGCGGCCGTGTGCGGTGTGAGCATCGACGAGCTAAGGGCCCTCAACCCGGCTTACCGGCGCGATGTCATACCCGGGGCGACAGAGCTTTCGTGCCTTAGGCTACCGCAAACAGAGGTAGGCAAGTTCATCGACAACGAAGACTCGATATACAACTACAAGAGCGAAGAGCTCATGGCCAAGCGCACCGAGGTCGAGGTCAACAAGCAGGCAGCCTCAACCACATCGAGCAAACGTTCGGCCACACGCCGCAAAAGCCGCACGAGAGCGCGCTACGTCACGATAAGGAGCGGACAGACGCTGTCGGAGCTGGCAGAGAAACACGGCACCACCGTCAGCCGGCTCAAAAGGCTCAACGGCCTGAAAGGCACGTCGATACGCGCCGGCAAGAAGCTCAGGGTAAGATAACCGAAGGCATCTCCTGCCCAGCAACAGACGTTGCCGGCAGGAGATGCCGCCTTTAATCCACAACCATTAACACGCTAAGGACATGACAAACGACCAAGAACTAAAGACCAGGGAAGCCGCCGACGACAAGATGATAAACGATGCGTTCCAACATTTGCTGGATACGTACATACAGTCGCGCCACCGCAAGAAGGTGGACATCATCACCAAGGCATTCAACTTTGCGCGACAGGCACACAAAGGCGTGCGCCGGCTGTCGGGCGAACCATACATCATGCATCCCATTGCCGTGGCCCAGATAGCGTGCGAAGAGGTGGGACTAGGTTCGACGAGCATCTGTGCGGCGCTGCTCCATGACGTTGTCGAAGACACCGACTACACCACCGAGGACATTGAAAACATATTCGGCCCGAAGATTGCCAACATCGTCGACGGGCTGACAAAGATAAGCGGGGGCATATTCGGCGACAGGGCATCGGCCCAGGCCGAGAACTTCAAGAAGCTGCTGCTCACGATGAGCGACGACATACGCGTGATACTGATAAAGATTTGCGACCGCCTGCACAACATGCGCACACTGGCCAGCCAGCCGGCCAACAAGCAATACAAGATTGCCGGGGAGACTCTATACATCTATGCGCCGCTTGCCAACAGGCTCGGGCTCAACAAGATAAAGACCGAGCTCGAAGACCTGAGCTTCCGCTATGAGCACCCCGACGAATACGCATCGATAGAACAGAAGCTCGCATCGACCCAGGCATCGCGCCACACGCTGTTCGACGAGTTCACCGCCCCCATACGCGAAGCGCTCGACAAGATGGGCATAAGATATGCAATCAAGGAGCGCGTGAAGAGCCCATACTCAATATGGTGCAAGATGCAGAACAAGCATGTGACGTTCGACGAGATTTACGACATACTCGCCGTGCGCATAATATTCACTCCGAAAGAGCGCGAGAACGAGATAAACGAATGCTTCAACATCTATGTTGCCATCAGCAGGATATACAAGTCGCACCCCGACAGGCTGCGCGACTGGCTCAACCACCCAAAGGCCAACGGCTACCAGGCGCTCCACGTCACGCTGATGTCGCACCAGGGACGCTGGATTGAGGTGCAGATACGGTCGGACAGGATGGACGAGATTGCCGAGCAGGGATTCGCCGCCCACTGGAAATACAAGGAAGGCGAGAACGGAGAGATCAACGAAGACGACGGCGAGCTCAACGACTGGCTGCACACCATCAAAGAGATACTCGACGACCCGCAGCCCGACGCCATGGATTTCCTCGACGCAATAAAGCTCAACCTCTTTGCGTCGGAGATATTCGTCTTCACCCCCAAAGGCGAGATAAAGACGATGCCGGCCGGATGTACCGCACTCGACTTCGCGTTTTCAATCCACACCTTCCTCGGCAGCCACTGCATCGGGGCCAAGGTCAACCACAAGCTCGTGCCGCTCAGCCACAAGCTCGAGAGCGGCGACCAGGTTGAAATACTCACCTCGAAGTCGCAACACGTGCAACCGTCGTGGATAAACTTTGTGTCGACGGCCAAGGCCAAGGCCAAGATACAGGCCATACTGCGCCGCGAGAGCCGCGAGATACAGAAGCTCGGCGAAGACACCCTCGGCGAGTTCCTCAAGAAAAACGGCATGGAGCACACCAACGCCGCCGTCGACAAGCTTGCCGCGCTGCACAACATGGACAAGCGTGAAGACCTGCTGCAGGCCATCGGCGAGAAGATGATAATACTCGGCGAGAAAGACATCGACGAGCTGAAAGGCAAGAAACGCGAGAAGTCAACGGGCGGATGGCGCAAGTTTGTGCCATTCATAGGCGGAGGCAAGGCCAAGAAAGACGAGGGCAAGCAGCCCGAGCTCTTTGTCGTGTCTGAATCGTTCAACCGCAAGAAGCCCATCATCATAACCGACGAGAACATAAGCCAGTACAAGTTCACGTTCTGCTGCCACCCCATACCGGGCGACGACATACTCGGGTTCATCGACAACAAGAAGCAGATAGAGATTCACAAGCGGGCCTGCCCCGTGGCCGCAAAGCTCAAGGCCAGCTACGGCAACCGCATCCTCGACGCCAAATGGGACATGCACAAGAAGCTATACTTCGACGCCACCATACGGCTTGAGGGCATCGACCGCATGGGGATGCTCAACGAGGTGACGCGGGTAATATCCGAGCAGATGAGCATCAACATCCACAAGGTGGCCTTCAGCTGCAACGAGGGGATATTCGAGGGAACAATAGAGCTGTATGTCCACGACCGCGACGACGTGCGCTCCATCATCGGAAGCCTCAAGAAGGTGCCCGGCGTGCAGGAGGTGAGCCAGATAATGTGATGCCCCTGCCGCCCGGACGGGCACCCGCGCCGCAGGCATGCCGGCCTGCCGACAACCGACAACCATAAAAAAACAATCATGATAAGAAGACTAACTATGCTCATTGCCGCGCTGGCCGTCATGGCCGGGGCAGCGGCCGCCAACAAGTATGACAACACCGACACCATAGTAGTGGCCCGCGACGGCACCGGCGAGTTCCGCACCATAGGCGAGGCCGTCGAGGTGTGCCGAGCGTTCATGGACTACACCAAGGTAATCTACGTAAAGCGCGGCCTTTACAAAGAGAAGCTCACCGTGCCCCAGTGGCTCACCAACATCGAGATTGTGGGCGAAGACCGCGACGAGACCATCATCACCTACGACGACCACGCCAACATACGCATGCCTGAAACGGGCAAGCCGATGGGCACCTTCCGCACGTTTACCGTAAGGGTGCAGGGCAGCGGCATAACATTCAAGAACATAACCATAGAAAACAACGCCGCGCAGATAGGCCAGGCCGTGGCGCTGCACACCGAGGGCGACAGGCTGACGTTTGTCAACTGCCGCCTGCTGGGCAACCAAGACACCATCTACACGGGCAACGGCGGCACGCGGCTGTTCTTCAAAGACTGCCTGATTGAGGGCACCACCGACTTCATCTTCGGCCCGTCGACGGCATGGTTTGAAAACTGCGACATACACAGCCGGCGCAATTCATACATCACTGCCGCCTCGACACCAAAGGATGTGAAGTACGGCTACGTGTTCAACCACTGCCGGCTGACCGCCGACGAGGGTGTCACCAAGGTATACCTTGGCCGCCCCTGGCGCGACTATGGCTACACGCTGTTCATGAACTGCGAGATGGGCGCACACATTCGCCCCGAAGGCTGGCACCACTGGGAGAAGCAGCGCGAGCAAACCGCCCGCTACCTTGAGTACAACAACTCGGGCCTCGGGGCCAACACCGACAGCCGGGCTGCCTGGAGCCGCCGCCTGAGCAAGAAGGAAGCCGAGGGCATTACCATGCAGGCCGTCTTCACCATCGACGACACTTGGACCCCCGAAGCAGCAAAGAAGTAAACAAGGGAAACGGTCGACAAAGGCCGGCATAATGGCCGAATGGCCCTACCAAAGCCCGTAGCCGTGCAGCCCACGGTGGCTTTCGCCGCCTTTGCCTACGCTATCCTCAAGCCCAAAAGCCTTTCAGCATACACTATCAGCCGCCCCGCCCCATCCACTCGTTAAGGATTAGGCGGGGCGGTTTGCATTATTTTACGCCATAAAGCCATTGCATGGCAACTGCACACATCACCAAAGCCCAATACGGCAAACTTTTTTACGCCTTCCAATACGTGCCGTTTCACACTGCAAAACGGCACGTTCGGCAACCTCAAAAGGGCCGTTTTGCAGCGCAAAACGGCCCATATCGCCAACAGGCTGTGGGCCACCCGGTTACGCGCCTGCCGAGCATAAGCACACGCTACCGCCGCCGGCGCATGCATGCAAGGCTGCCCGCACACCGCAATGGTAACGCGCACAGACTGAGACATCAGGGCTTTTAATCGTTTTTAACAGACAAACAGGACATACATACAGGCAAAATGCCTATTTTTGTAATATCTAACACAAGTCCTCTTTTATCTCCGGCATTTTGCCTCAAAGGGGGTTCCGACACAAAATGCGGGATTTATGTCCAACGAGCGAGCCCCGAACGATTGTATCATGAGCAAGGATTACCACCATCGGGCCATGTCCTTCGCCACGCTGCTTGCGCTTTTTATTGCAAGCATCGCCGCACACGGACAGTCTTATTCAGTCAACGAGGGTTTTGAAGGCAGCGCCTTTCCACCGGCAGGATGGACCGTTGCCGACAAGGATGGCGACGGCCACTGCTGGCAACTGGCCACGAGAAGCGACGCCACCACAAGCGGCCAGCAGACAGCCATCTCATATACCGTCGACCCATCCAACCCCACAGTGAGCTATGGCGAACAGGAAAACTACCTCATAACGCCACGCATCGACGTAACCAACGAGACATTCATGCTCTCGTTCAAGTACTGCGCACAAGACCTCGACAGCCCCGAGCTGATGGAGGTGCGCATCTCCGAGACTGGCAACAGGCCGGAAGACTTCACCACCGAGCTCGTCAGCGAGGTGGTCGACAACGGCTACGACGACTATCCCACCATGCAGTCGATGAGCCGTTCGCTCGGCAACTATGCCGGCAAGAGCATCTACATAGCCTTCGTCCACCGCGGCTCGGGCAGCTATGCCCTCGGCATCGACGACGTGCAGGTGGGCAACCAGAAAGGGCCGAGGCCCGTGAGCGGGCTCAGCGTGACGCCCGGCAGCGAAGGAAAGCTCAGCGCCACCATAGCCTGGACCAACCCTCTGTACGACGGCACGGGGGCCCCGCTGGCCGACGGGCTCGCCATCGGCATCTACCGCGACGGGCTTCTGCTCACGGCGCTGTCTGAAGGGATGGCGCCCGGAGCCGAATCGTCGTACACCGACAACACCGTGGGCAACGGAACGCACACCTATTCGGTGGTGGCACGCACGGCCGAAGGCCAGTCGGAGGCTGTCTCGCGCAGCGCATACGTGGGCGAAGACCTGCCGGCGGCCGTCGAAGAGGTGAGGGCCACAGCCTCTGGCGGACAGGTACACATCACATGGACAGCGCCCGCCGAGGGGCAGAACAACGGCTACATCAACCCCGCCAACATCACATACACCGTCGGCCGGACAACACCAGGGGGCACGGAAACAATAGCCGAAGGCATCAGCGAGACGCAATACACCGATGCCGAGGCTGCGCCGGGCGTGCTGCGCTCTTACACGGTGACGCCGGCCAACGCCACGGGAGCCGGAAAGCCGACGGCATCAAACTCTGTGATAAGCTATGGCAGCGACCTGAAAGACATTACGGCGGGCACAGGGGCCACGCTCGACTACGCCAACCCTTACCTGCCCTTCGACTTCGGCTCGCGCCACGGAGCCTACGAGGCGCTCTTCTACCCCTCCGACCTCATGTTTGCCAAGGGCACAATAAAGCACATCGTGCTCAAAAACAGCTTCAGCCCCAACTCGCTCGACAAGCCCATCAGGATATGGATGGCCGAGACCGACATGCAGACTCTCGACGAGGGATGGGTGCCTACGAGCGAGATGACGCCCGTATTCAACGGCACGGTGACGTTCCCCAACGGCGAAAACGACATTCCGTTCGAGCTGTCGGCTCCGTTTGAGTACACCGGGCGCAACCTGCTGGTGTTCATCCAGATGGACTTCGCCCAGGGAACGGGCGGATATTTCAGCCGGTTCTTCATCGAGCCCACACCCGACAGGCCCGGCCGCACCCGCAGCCTTTCATCATACGATGCCATCGACGCCACGCGGCTGGCGCCCACCGACGGCAGCCTGTACAGCGACATGCTCATGACGCGCTTCGTGGTCGAGGCCGACGGCGTGGCCACACTCCGGGGCACGGTGACCGACAAGGCCACGGGCAAGCCTGTGGCAGGGGCATCGGTAGACATTCCGGCCTATGGCCTGAGCTCAACCACGGCCGACGACGGTTCGTACAGCTTCTACATCGTGCCGTCGGGAACGCAGGGCGTGAGCATCACCGCCACCGGATACCTGCCCTTTGACGGCAGTGTCGAGGTGCAGGACGGCGGCGAGCAGACGGCCGACTTCGCCATAGAGCCCATGCCAACAGTGGCCGTCACGGGCAAGGTGGTGGCCGGCGACACCGGCAAGCCCATAGCGGGGGCAAGCATAAAGGCCGAGGGCTATTCAAGCAATGCCGCAACCACTGCCGCCGACGGCTCGTTCAGGCTCGAAGGCATTTATGCCGGCGAAGCCTACACGGTGAGCATCGAGCAGCCGCTCTACGACATTGTGAGCAGCGACATCACCCCCGATGCCGACGTAGACCTGGGCGCCGTGACGCTGGCCCGCTCGCTGATAAGCGCCTATGGCGTGACGGCGGCCGTATCGCCCGACGGCACCCGGGCCACCATCGAGTGGAAAGACCCGGCCAGCCGCACGGGCCGCACCATGTGGACACGCTGGGGCGACTCTGACACCAACGACGACACGAGCGGCGACTACTACACCGCCAACTACAACGTGGCCCATGCCTTCACCGCCGCCGACACGGAAGACTCCATGATGGTGGGCCAGAGCTTCCTGCGCCTTAGGGCTTTCATCAAGGCAAGCGAGGGTTCTTACACTGCCACTATATGGAAAGGCAACCGCGACAACAACGTGGTGCTGGCCTCGAAAGAGATTCCTGCCTCGGAGATAAGCCCCGACGGGGCCTGGGTGACGGTAGACTTCGACGCTCCCGGGGTTGAAATCAAGCCCGGAACCGACTATCTTGTGGGCATAAGCTGCAAGGGGGCGCCAAGCGATGCCATAGGCGTGGCAGGCTACGGCTCTGACATTGAAGGCAAGAACAACCTGAAATGGAGCGACGAAACATACCTGTACAATGGCTACTATGCCTGGAACATATCGGCATACTGCGGCATACCGGGCACCGAACTGCCCGTTGCGGCCGACACCGGGGCACCGGCCTGCACCTACAACGTCTACCGGGCCGAGGCCACCGCTGGCTCAACGCCCGTCAGGCTCAACGCCGAGCCGCTGCAGGCGCTCACACTCACCGATGCAGACTGGGGCCAACTGACTTCGGGCAAGTATATATATACGGTGAAAGCTGTCTACGGCGGTGGCACCGAAGCAGCCGGCGCACTGTCTGACACGGTGGCAAGGGCAGTAAACATCGACGCCGGCGTGACCTCGTTTGCCTCTCCCGTAAAGCAGAAAGACCCGCAACAAGCTGTCGAAGTGACCGTGCGCGTGGTAAACTACGGCGAGAAACCGCTCACCGAGGTGCCCGTATTCTTCAGTGTCAACGGCTCTGAACCGACAGGAAAGACGTTTGCCGTAAACCTAAACAAGGGCGACACGGCCGACATTGCCATCGGAACGGCCGACGTGGGCCGCCTCGGTCTCTACCTGTTTGAAGCCTACACAGACATCGACGGCGACGAGGCTACGGCCAACGACACGGCTTCATTCACACTGCCAAACTACAAAGACGTGGGCCTCAGGGCCTACCGCTGGGATGCCTACGGCAACGCAGGCATAATGAGACTGCACTCCAACATACCCGAGCAGGCCGAGTTCATAAAGGAATTGACGCCCGGCGACGCGCTCATCAACGCCGGCGAGCACCTCGACGGCAAGGTCTACGCATACACGTCTACATGGTATTCCGAGCCAAGGCAGTTTGTTGTGCTCGACACTGCCACCTGGGCGCCGGTGACGGCTGTGCCAACCGACGACTTCATGCAAGACATGGCTTACGACTATTCAACCTCTACCATGTATGGCATACGCACGTCTGGCAACGGGAGCGAGCTCGTAACGATTGACCTCGGCAACGGAACGGCAACGCCCATCGGCCCAACCGGAGCCAATCTCCACGCCCTGGCCTGCAGCACCGACGGCCGGCTTTACGCGCTGACCGACGGCGGCGAGCTCTGCACAGTCGACAAGTCGACAGCCGCCACGGCCACAGTGGGCAGCACAGGCATTGCCGACGTGGCCTATTTGCAGTCGATGGCCTTCGACCATAACACCGGACGGCTGTTCTGGGCGCACACCGGCGAGATGTCGCAAGGCGAGCTCTATGAGGTCGACCCGGCCTCGGCAACGGTCATTCCGCTCGGAACTACGCTCTTCGGCGTGCAGCCTTCCGAACTGGTATGCCTGTACACGCCCTACGTCCATGTGCCCGACGGCATCAGCGACAACCGCCCTGAAGCAGGAGAGTTCTGCGTGCGCAGCTCGGGCAACGGCATCCTGACGGTAAGCATGCCGCTGGCAGCAGGCCAGAAGGCCGACGTGCGCATTGTCAACATGGCCGGCATGACCGTGGCCACGGCCACCGTGAGCAGCGCTTCGGCCACCATCGAGGCCCGACTCGCGCCCGGCGTCTACATGGCAGTGGGCATGGCAGGCGACGGCAAGGCCTACAAAGCCAAGCCGTTTGCCGTGAGGTGACTTGCCGCCTCTGCGCCGTGGCATGGCCGGAAGCCACGTTTCAATCGGGCCGCCTTCAACTTTAGGCGGCCCGATTCGGCTATTCACCGCCCCCACCGAGGGCATGGTAAAGGCTGATGACGCCCTGTATCTCGTCGAAACGGTCTTGCACCTGGGCCAATTCGGCTGCCAGCAGGTCGCGGCGGGCCGTCAGCACCTCGATGTAAGAGGCGCCAGTGCTGCTCTCCATGAGGCTTGCGGTGCTCTTCACCGCCTCTTCCAGACTGGCAATCTGCTCGCCGGTAACGCCTATGCGGGCCCTCGCCGTCTGCCATTGCGACAGCGCGTCGTTCACCTCGGCGCCCGCCTTGAGCAGGCTTTGGCGGAACTGCAGCAGGGCTTCCTGCCGCTGCGACTTGGCAATGCGAAGGTTGGCAATGTTCTGTCCGCGGTTGAACAGGGGCTGTGTAAGCCCGGCCAAGGCGCTGAGCAGCCAGTTGCCAGGGTTTATTATGGCGCTGCCGTCGGTGTTGGTCCAGCCCGCCCGGCCGCTGAGGGTTATGCGCGGATAGAACGCCGAGCGCGCCTCGCCGGTGGCATAGTGGGCTTGGGCGAGCGCCATCTCGGCCTGCCTGATGTCGGGCCGGCGCGCCAAGAGCTGCAGCGGCACGCCTACCGACAGGCTGTCGGGGAAGTGCTGGGCAGCCAGTGTGCCCCGCCTTATGGCCTGCGGCATCTGCCCGATGAGCGTAGAGAGCGCGTTTTCCTGCGCCCTCACCTGCTTCCAGAGCGTCAGTATGGCCGCGTCGACAGCCAGTTTGCTGGCCCGCGCCTGCGCCACGGCAGCCCCGTTGGCCTCGCCAACGCGCATCCGCGCCTCGTATGTGCGCAGGTTATCCTCCCACACCGCTGCCGTACGGCGGTTTATGTCGAGCTGGGTGTCCATCAAGAGCAGGTTGTAATAGGCGTTGGCTATGGCCGAAACGACCTGCGTCTGCACCGCCTGGCGGTAGGCATCGCTCTGCAACAGCGCCGCCTTGGCCCTACGCTTGGAGTTTGTGAGGCGCCCGAATATGTCGAGCTCCCACTCGGCCGACGCCCCAATGTTGTAAGTCTTGGCCGGCTTGGAGCCGTCGAAGCTGCTCAGCTGGCCCTGCGGCGAGAGCGTGGCCGACGGCAGGTAGGCCAGCCGCGAGGCCATGAGCGTGGCCTCGGCCTGCTCAACCCGCAGTCGGGCAACGGCCAGGTCGGTGTTATTTTCGAGCCCGATGCGAATCAAGGCCTGCAGGTCTGGGTCGGTGAACAGCTCCGACCAGTGCAGCGTGGCTATCGAGTCAGTGTCGCCCTGGGCCACTCCGGGGCCGTAGAGTCCGTCGGCCTGCACCGCCGGACGCACGTAAGGCCTGTACACGGAGCAGCCCGCCATCAACAGGGCTGCGCCGAACAATGTCAATATACGTCTCATTTCTTATCCTTTTTCCGTTTGTCTATCGATTCCATCTCACTCCGAATCTCCCAGTCGGGATACGGCAAGAACTCCACGGGGCGCACCTTTTCCTGTATGAACTGGAACAGAACGAAGAACACCGGCACAAAGAACAGTATGGCAAGTGTGCCGAATATCATCCCGCCGATGACGCCCGAGCCGAGCGACGAGTTGCCGTTGGCGCCCGCTCCGCTGGCGAACATGAGCGGCAACAGGCCGAATATCATGGCAAGGATGGTCATGAGGATGGGCCTGAGGCGCACCTTGGCAGCGGCGAGGGCAGCCTGCACGAGCGTCATGCCAGCCCTTCGGCGGTCGGCGGCATACTCCGTCAGCAGGATGGCCGTCTTCGACAGCAGTCCGATGAGCATGATCAGGCCCGTCTGGAGGTATATGTTGTTCTCCAGCCCCATCAGCTTTGCGAACAGGAAACTGCCCATAAGGCCGAACGGCACAGACAGTATGACGGCGAAAGGCACGAAGAAGCTCTCGTAGAGTCCGCACAGGATGAGGTATACAAACACCGTGCAGACAATGAAGATGATGGCCGTGTTGTTGGTTGTCTGGCTCTCCTCACGGCTCAGGCCCGAGAACTCGAAGCCGTAGCCGCGCGGCAACACCGATGCCGCCGTCTCCCGGATGGCCTTTATTGCGTCGCCCGAGCTGTAGCCTTGGGCGGCCTCTCCGTTGATGCCCATGGCGCTGTAGAGGTTGAAGCGGCCCAGCGACTCGGGCCCGTAGACCTTGGTCAGCGTCACGAACTGGCTCAGCGGAGCCATCTTCCCGTCGCCCACGCGGGTGTATACCTTGTCGAGCGACTCGGGCGTTATACGGTATTCGGGCGACGATTGTATCATTACGCGGTAGAGTTTGTTGAAGCGGTTGAAGTTTGAAACGTACTGCCCGCTGTAATATCCGGCCAGGGTGGCGAGCACGGCGTCGGCAGTTGTTCCGGCGCGCTGGCACTTGGCGGCGTCCACCTCGACAAGGAACTGCGGGAAGTTTACGTTGAACGTGGTGTAGGCCGAGCCTATCTCGGGTCGCTTCTGCAGTTCGGCAATAAACTTCCGGCCCACGTTGTACAGCTCGTCGACGCTGCCCCCGGGATAGCTCGAGGTCACCTCGACCGTTGGCGGGGCAATGCTTGGAAACTGTTCTATGGGCAATGTGAAAAGAGCGATGACCCCGACAAGAATGATTGCCACCGAGATGACAATCGAGAGCACGGGGCGCTCAATGAAAGTCTTTATCTTCATACTTCCTCCTCGGGTTATTTTCTTGTTGTAATGGGCATTCCGTCTTGAAGCATGCCGGCGCCTTCGGTGACGATGGTCTCGCCCTGTTTCAGGCCGCTGCGCACGATATACTTCTTCCGGTCGTTGAGCGGCGTCACCTCGATGCGTGTCGACTTGGCCCTGCCGTCCACCACACGGTAGACAAACACCTTGTCTTGCAGCTCAAAGGTGGCGCCCTGCGGTATGGTCAGCGCCCCGTCGGTGCGCTGCGTCACAACCACGTTGCCTGCGCCGCCGCTGTGCAGCAGCCCCGTGGGATTGGGGAATACGGCCCTCAGGCTCACCGACCCGGTCTGGCTGTCAGCTTGCCTTCAACCTGCGGATAAATCTGAACATCCTGCCGCCCGCGGATTGTTGCGGGGTAATCGGCTGTGGTCTCCACGCTCTCACACGCCACCTTGGCCACGGGATAGGCCTGCTGCGCCGTGGTGGGCGCACCCTCACGGCACGACACGGTCAGCAAGGCCGCACCGCACAGGAAGACGAGTCTTAATCTTTTCTTATTCATATCAACGAACATTTGTTTGCCGATGCAAAGTTCGGCATATTCCACCTGACAAGGAACAGGCGCCCAACCGAACCGTAAAAAACGACATCCGAAGCGTTGCCAAAAAGGAAATGGGAACACAAACCGACCTCCACCTGCCGGCGAGGTTTCCGACTTAAGGAAACAAGATGCGCCACCCCAAAGGAAGCACTTACCGACTTTGCCGCAATGAAACCAACATCAAACAATGTATAATCTATGAATTTACGGTTTGGAATACATCCTGCAAAAAGAAGGACATTACGTCTTTGCCGCACAGAAACCAACGCCACAATGCGAAAAGCCCATCGGCCACACGGCCCAGAAGCCCCCTACCCACGGTGGAGGGCGGGGGAAGTGGAGGCCACATACGCCCACAAATTCACCCTAAAAATTAACATTTCATTTTTCGGTGAAATAGAAATTGCAACGCACGGAAAGGCATAAGCCACAGGTAAACTTGCCATGCAAAACCGCAACGAATACTGTTTCAGGCAGCGAAACAGGCCGTTCGGCCGTGCAATATGTGCCGTTTCTGATGGCAAAACGACATGTTTTGCAAGCCATTTTTGCAGAAAAATGCTGTTTTCGGGCATTTTCAGCCCAATATCACGGCGCAGATCATTGCACGCCGCCATCCGCACCAGACCTATGGCGCTATCCTACAGCCGGTTACGATTGCACATCCATTTTGGCGATATTTGGCTCCCGGCGGCCAACATAGCGCAAAGACACGGATATGGAAGGGCTTTACCTGCCGGCATTTAACTCTTTTTGCAATCATTAACACACCATCCCAAACCCCCAAACCATTTCAAGGCCTCCCCCTCCACCTAATTGCCATTCAACGCCTTTATCATTTTACATCTCCACCTTCCTACCTTCCCAACGCCTACCTGTCCATCCAGGCCTTGAAAGCCGGCGCCTTCTCGCGACTCACCACCACCCTGCCGTCGGGCCATCCCACAAGGTGAAGCACGAGCTTTGAATTGAAGTAGTTGCCAATGTATGCCACGCTGTCGGCACGTATGATATACTGCCTGTTGGCACGGAAGAACCGTTCGGGGTCGAGCTGGGCCTCGAGCGCGTCCATCGACAGCGCAACCGGGTGCTGCGTGCCATCGTTCAGGCGCAGTCGCGACACCTTGTTCTCGGAGAACACATGGTTGACGTCGCGCACCAACACCTGTCTGTAGCCGTCGCGCCACGGCAGCAGAAACCTCTCGCTGTACCGGTAGCCCCCCTGCCCCAGCTGCCTGAACAGCTGCCCGAGGTCGCCCTCTACCGGGCGCGCCACCATCTGCCGCGCCCGCCGTATGGCAGCCTCCAGCTCGTCGGCATCGACGGGCTTGAGCAGATAGTCGATGGCGTTATACTTGAAAGCCTTGATGGCATACTCATCGTAGGCGGTGGTGAAGATGACCGGCACCGAAGGCGGCTCACGGTTGAACGCCTCGAAGCTCAGCCCGTCGGACAGCCTTATGTCGGCCAGTATGATGTCGGCCACTTCGCCGTGCCTCATGTATTCCACGGCCTCCTGTATGCTCGCTGCAGGGCCTATGGTCCTGAACGTGCGGTCCATGGCCTCAATCATCCGGCGCAAGTGGTTGTAGTTGCGCCTCTCGTCTTCCAAAATAAGTATGTTCATATCTCCCTGTCGTTATCCAGGCCGCTGATGATGGGCAGCCTGACTGTATATACAAACTCAGTGCGCTATACCGACGGCCTGCGGCCACCTATCAGCGCATATCGCTCGGCTATGTTGCGCTGCCCTATGCCCGTCGACGCCGGGGCCGAAGCCAGCGGCTGAAAGGCATTGCGCACCACCAGGCACCCGTCGGCCACCGAAACGGCAATCATGAGCGGGCTTTCCTTTGAAAAGCGGTTGTGCTTCAAGGCGTTCTCCACCACAATCTGCAGGCTTGCCGGCGGTATGCTGCCGTCGGCGTCGCGCACCTCCGGCCCTATGCTCACCACTATGCTGTCGCCATAGCGCATGTACATAAGGTAGAGATACGAGTCGAGAAAAGCCAGCTCGTCGGCCAGGGGCACCGTGTCGCGGTCGTAGTTCTGTATTATGTAGCGGTAAACCTTCGAGAGCTTTCCAAGGAATTTCACCGCCAGTCGGCTGTCTTCCATTATCAGCTCCGTCAGTATGCTGAAGTTGTTGAACATGAAATGCGGGTCTACCTGCTGCTTGAGCGCATTGAGCTTGGCCTGCATGGCCTCTGTCTCAAGCCTGCGCTTGGCCGCCTCAGCCTCCATGTATGAATACAGGTAATGGGCGTTGACATACACGTTTGATATGAACGTGGCCAGTATGCTGTAGACGTAGAGGTGCTGCACCTGCAGGAAAGGCAGCCCGTCGAGGTTGAACATGTAGCCCGTGAGCAGCGACAGGAGGTAGGCCGTCAGCGTGTTCATGATGAACAACGCCAGCGAATATACCAGCAGGCTGCGGTACGGGTGGGCAAACGACATGAATCGGCGCTATATTCCCTTGCTGTAGAATATGGAAAGCTGCACGAAAAGGAATATGCATACGAACGTGGTGGCCGCGTCGACCACGTAGCCCCACAGCGGATAACCGCCGAAATAAAACTAGCGCGCCTGCTCGTCGGTCACAATGTAGAGCAGCATATAGAGCGCGTAAGTGATGAGCGAGAGCACAAGGCGGCTCTTCTTAGTGTCCAACCAAAATCCCATATACGTTGCTTTATGCCGCAATGCCGCCAACACGGGGCGCACGCGGTTTTACGACTGCAAAGTAAGCAAATAATTGTGAGACGCCAATGGCCCGGCAGCCCCAAACGTAAAAAAATGCTTCCGAAGCGTCTCACCTCACCCACATTGGGCTCAATGGCGCAAAACCCACGCTTCGGCAGCGTTTTTATACACTTCGGCAGGAAGGGCGCTCGGCCTCCGGCAGCAAACCACTAACTTTGCACCGCAAAAAGACCATGGCCACAAGGCCGTAAAAAAAGATGACGATGAACAAGACAATAACCATTAGCCGCGAATACGGTTCGGGCGGACTGGCGACAGGCATGATGCTCGCCAAGAGGCTGGGCATACCGCTTTATGACAGGAAGATGGTGGAGATGGCCGCAGCCGAGGCCGGCCTGTCGGCCAATGTCGTAGACGATAAGGAAGAAAAGTGCCCCGGCGCGTTCGACTACCGGGCCTACCTGCTCAACTGCGGCAGGCCTGTTGCCGACAGGGTCTTCTTCGCCCAAAGCGACGTCATACGCAAGCTGGCAGGCCAGGGGCCGTGTGTCATCGTCGAACGATGCGCCGACTACGTGTTGCGCGACCATCACGAGTGCCTCAACATCTTCATCCACTCGCCGCTGGAACTGCGGGTGAACCGTGTGGCGGGGCGCATGGGGTGCAACCTGGAAAAGGCCCACGAGGCCACAACCACCGCCGACAAAAACCGAGCGGCCTACCACTGGCACTATGCCAGGACTGCGTGGGGGCGGGCGGCCAACTACCACCTAAGCATAGACAGCTCGATAGGGCTTGATGAAACGGTAAGCATGATAATGCAACTGATAAGCCTCACAGACAAGAAATGAAAGAACTCGACCTTACACAAGGCAGCGTGCCTAAGGTTCTGCTGCAGTTTGCACTGCCTTTCCTGCTAGCCAACTTGCTGCAGGCCCTGTACGGCGGGGCCGACCTCTTTGTTGTCGGGCAATATGACGACGCGGCAAGCGTGGCCGGGGTGGCCATAGGCAGCCAGGTGATGCAGACCATAACTGGCATCATACTGGGCCTTACCACAGGCACTACCATACTCATTGCCATTGCCACGGGAGGGCGCAACGACCGCGAGGCAGCCTCGACCATCGGCACTTCGGCCTGCTTCTTCACTCTGGCAGGCGTCATCCTCGCCGCCATCATGGTAGCGCTGCACGGCCATATAGCCGAACTGATGCACACCCCGGCCGAAGCCATGGCCGACACACGCCACTACATACTGATATGCTCGGCGGGAATACCGTTCATAATGGGCTACAACGTGGTGTGCGGAGTGCTGCGCGGATTGGGCGACTCGCGCTCGCCGCTCTATTTCGTGGGCATAGCCTGTGTCATCAACATCGCTTTCGACTTCCTGCTCGTGGGGGCCTTCGGCATGAGAGCCGCCGGGGCAGCCATAGCCACGGTGTTCTCGCAGGGCGTGAGCTTCGTCGCCGCCCTGGCATTCCTGCGCAAGCGCGGCTTCCACTTCGACTTCTCGCGCAACGACATACGGTTCAACCGCCGGCTGTCGGGGCGCATACTGAAACTCGGAGCGCCCATAGCGCTGCAGGATGCGCTCGTAAACGTGTCGTTCCTGCTCATCACTGTCATCGTAAACCAGATGGGAGTGGTGGCATCGGCAGCGCTCGGCGTATTGGAAAAGATAGTGGTCTTCGCCATGCTACCGCCCACGGCAATGGCATCGGCGGTAGCTACGATGACGGCACAGAACTATGGTGCCGGACTGACAGGGCGCATGACGGGCTGCCTCAAGGCTGGCATAGCCATGTCACTGGTGTTCGGCGTGTCGGTGTGCGCCTACTCCCAGGTGCTGCCGGAGACGCTCACGGCCATCTTCACCACCGACATTGCCGTGGTAAACATGGGAGCCGACTACCTGCGGGGGTATAGCCTAGACTGCATATTGGTTTGCTTCGTGTTCTGCATCAACTCGCATTTCAGCGGGCAGGGCAACTCTTGGTTCCCCATGCTGCACAGCATGGCGGCCACTTTCATGGTGCGAATACCGCTGTCATACCTGTTCAGCCACATCAACCCGTCGTCCCTACTGCTTATGGGATATGCACCGCCCATCTCAACACTGTTTTCTCTGCTGATATGCGCTTTATACCTGAGACACAACAACCGCAAAATGAAGGCCAGGCAAGACTGGGCCACAAACACAACAGACGCAACAACAACCTTCATAACCTGACAATCTGTTAACGCGAAGCTCCTGCAACAAAGCCAAGACAGGATGAAACGCGAGGCGGCGCAGGGGGTAAATGCCCTTCTGCGCCGCCGTTTTACTGTTATCACTCCAGCATGTCAAGCTGCTTTTTCATGGCCATAAGCTCATCCTTTATGCCCATGAGGCATTCCAGCAACCCTGCCGTGCGGTCGGCCCCCGTGCGATTGCTGCTGATGATCTTCTTCGCAGCGGCAAGCTTGAAGCCGCGCACTTTGACAAGGTTGTGTATGAGCCGTATCTGCTCGATGTCTTTCTCAGAGTACTGGCGCACCTTGCCGGGCCCCTTGGTCTTGGGCTTCAGGTATGGAAACTCCTGCTCCCAATATCGCAGGGTGCTCTCGTTCAGCCCAAACATCCGGGCCACCTCGCTGATGGAGTAATAGAGCTTGAGGTTCTTGTCGAGGTTGAGTGCCATAAAATCACATGTTTTTGTCAATCAGGGAATAAAACATTTGCAAATGTACGGAAAAGAAAGTATCTTTGCAACACTTTTAAGGGAAATTATAATATCAATTGAAATATATGATGACTGCAAACGAAATCCGCGACTCATTCAAGAATTTCTTTGAGTCGAAAGGGCACGCCATCGTGCCGTCGGCCCCGATGGTGATAAAGGACGACCCGACACTGATGTTCACCAACGCCGGCATGAACCAGTGGAAAGACATCATTCTCGGCACACGCGACCCGGAACCGCGGCGCCGGGCCGACTCTCAGAAGTGCCTGCGCGTGAGCGGCAAGCACAACGACCTGGAAGAGGTGGGCCACGACACCTACCATCACACAATGTTCGAGATGCTCGGCAACTGGAGCTTCGGCGACTACTTCAAGGAGGGAGCCATAGACATGGCATGGGAATATCTGGTGGATGTGCTCCACCTCGACCCCAAAGACCTTTACGTTACGGTGTTCGAAGGCTCGGAAGACGAGGGGCTCGGCCGCGACGACGAAGCGGCTTCATACTGGGCGAAGCACGTGCCGGCAGACCACATCATCAACGGCAACAAGCACGACAACTTCTGGGAGATGGGCGACACGGGCCCCTGCGGCCCCTGCTCCGAGATACACCTCGACTCACGCACGCCCGAAGAGAAGGCCAAGGTGCCCGGCCGCGAACTGGTGAACAAGGACGACCCGCAGGTCATCGAGATATGGAACCTTGTCTTCATGCAGTATAACCGCCGCGCAGACGGCTCGCTTGAGAAGCTGGCAATGAACGTCATAGACACCGGTATGGGCTTTGAGCGTCTTGTGCGCGCCCTCCAAGGCAAGCACTCCAACTACGACACGGACATCTTCCAGCCCATAATCCGCGAGATTGCGCGGCTCTCCGGCAAGGAATACGGGCGCGACGAGCAGACCGACGTGGCCATGCGGGTTGTCGCCGACCACCTTCGCGCCGTGGCTTTCTCCATCGCCGACGGGCAGTTGCCGGGCAATGCCAAGGCCGGCTACGTGATTCGCCGCATCCTCCGCCGCGCCGTGCGCTACGCATATACGTTCCTCGGGCAGAAAGAAGCATTCATGTACAAGCTCCTGCCGGTATTCATCTTCGAGATGGGGAAGGCCTATCCCGAACTCGAAGCACAGCGTGAGCTCATCGGCAGGGTAATGAAAGAAGAGGAAGACTCGTTCCTTCGCACACTCGACAAGGGCATCAACCTGCTCAACGGAGCCATGGACGAGCTCAAAGCCCACGGCCTCAAGCAGCTCGACGGGGCCCAGGCGTTCCGCCTTTTCGACACTTACGGCTTCCCCCTCGACCTTACCGAGCTGATATGCCGCGAGAACGGCTACACCGTAGACGAGCGCCAGTTTGACGAAGAGATGCAAAAGCAAAAGGCACGCGCCCGCAACGCCGCCCAGGTGGAAAGCTCCGACTGGACTGAACTGCGCCAAGGTGAGCAGCAGTTTGTGGGCTACGACTACTCTGAACACGAGTGCCACATACTCCGCTACCGCCGCGTGACCCAGAAAAAGAGCACATACTATGAGCTCGTGCTTGACTTCACGCCCTTCTACGGGGAAATGGGAGGACAGGTAGGCGACACCGGTGTGCTTTTCAGCGAGTATGAGACGGTGGACATAACAGACACCAAGCGCGAGAACAACCAGAGCATACACATAGTGAAAGAGCTGCCCAAGCACCCCGAAGCCGACTTCATGGCATGCGTAGACACCGACAAGCGGGCTGCCAGCGCTGCCAACCACACAGCCACCCACCTGCTTGACTACGCGCTGAAACAGGTGCTCGGCGAGCACGTCGAGCAGAAAGGCTCGTATGTAAGCGCCGACACACTGCGCTTCGACTTCTCGCATTTCCAGAAGGTTACGGACGAAGAGCTCCGCCAAACGGAGCGTATCGTCAACGAGATGATACGCCAGGACCTGCCGCTCGACGAGCACCGCGACATGCCTTTGGCCGAAGCTAAGGAGATGGGGGCCGTGGCCCTGTTCGGAGAGAAGTACGGCGACAAGGTGCGCGTGGTGCGTTTCGGCCCCAGCTGCGAGTTCTGCGGCGGCATCCACGCCCATTCTACAGGCCGCATTGGCATGTTCAAGATAATCAGCGAGAGCTCTGTGGCAGCCGGTGTGCGCCGCATCGAGGCCAAGACCGGCCGTGAGTGCGAAGAGTTGCTCTACGGCATAGAGGACACCCTGAAGGCCATCCGCTCGCTGTTCAACAACGCCAAAGACCTGAAAGGCGTGATTGGCAAGTACATCGAGGAGCACGACACGATGAGGAAAGAGATAGAAAGCTTCGAGGCCCAGGCCGTGGAGCGTGCCAAGGACAGCCTTGTGGAGAAGGCGCGCACCATAAACGGCGTCAAGGTTATCACGGCCGTGATGCCCATCGACCCTGCCCGGGCCAAGGATCTCGTGTTCAAGATACGCCAGGCTGTGCCCGAAAACCTGCTTTGCGCCATCGGCACAGACGGCGGCGGCAAGCCAATGATAAGCGTGATGCTCAGCGACGACATGGTGAAAGACCACGGGCTGAATGCCGGCCAGATGGTTCGCGAGGCCGCAAAGCTGATTCAAGGCGGTGGCGGAGGCCAGCCTCACTATGCCACGGCGGGCGGCAAGAACCCCGACGGGCTTAGCGCCGCCATCGACAAGGTGGTGGAACTGGCCAACCTGTAGGCCATTGCAGCCTGCTGCCAACTACAAATAGCGGGAGTCCCGACATGCGCATTGCATGTCGGGGCTCCCCTTTTCTTTGCCGTGCCCACAGCCTATTTCTTTCGTGAAAACATGCTGCTAATGTCGCCTTTGCGCAGTTCCACCACCTCGCCGTATTTCTCGAGAGCCTTCATCTCGGCCTTGCCGATGTTGCCTACAACAAGGTAAACACGCACGGCCGGCCTTACCACATCGGAATAAAAGCCTTCGACATCGGATGCCACGGCTTTCTCAATCAACGGCACGCGCTGCCTTTCGGGATCGGAATCATATCCATACAGCCGTCGCCAGGCGATGTATTCACCGACGTCGCGCATCGACGGATATTCATTGTTTATAGAGTTGAGCAAGTTTCGGCGCGCCGTCTCGAAGCCGCTGAGGCGCAGCGGCATGTTGTCAAACAGGCTGTCGACGGTGGCCACGGCCGTGAGCACCTTGTCGGCCTGCGTGCCCGTGATGGTATGGAAAGCCGTCGGGGCGTCGCCAAACTTGGCCATCAACGGCAATGTAAGCCACCCGTAAGAGGAATATGCCAGCGAACGGAACTCGCGCATTTCCTGGAACAACACCGACGACATGCTTCCGCCGAAATATTCGGCCCACAATTGCTCTGTCACACGACGGGGCACGGTGGGCGACGGGGGCAGCACTGTGTAGGTGCCCACATTGGCCTGCCGGGCGCCAGGGGCATTGTAGACAAACACCATCGGCCTGTCGTATGCCTTCAGGGGCCTGTTGATGAAACGGCAGGGCACGTTGATTGCGTCGACGTCGATGCTGTTGCGCACGGCAAGGGCAACGCTGTCGGCAGCCATCGAACCACAATAGAGTACCATGCACTCAGTGTGCAACAAGTCTTTAAACCACTTCACCATCCCGTCGGCCCCGATACGCTTCAACTGGCCGGCCGTCACGGCGTTCAGGTAAGACGACTTGTCGCCATAGGCTATCTTTTCCACTACGGCACGCACTATGTCCGAATAGTCTTCGGCAAAGGTGCCTGCGCTGAGCTTTGCGCCAGTGACCAGCTCGGCCATCTTGTCCTTGTCGGCCTTGACGCGCCTGACGAAATGGGCGAAAAGCCTCATGGTGGGCTCGAAATTGCGGTCGAGGCCCATCAGCGAAATGGTGAACGAGTTGCGGTCGCTGCCAAACGAAAGGCGGCTGCCGAGCCGTGCCAACGCCGCCGACAGCCCGAGGCGCGACAGCGAGTCGGTGCCGAGGTCGCCCATGTAGTCGGCCACGCTGCTTGCCAAGGGGTCGTCGAGCGTGCCTTTGGCAAACACGAAGTCGATGCTGAACACATCGTTGACGTCGTTCCTTACCGCATAGAGTGTTGCCAGGGGCGCAAGGCTCATGCGGCGGGCACAGCTGTCGAAGTTGACAAACCTCGGGCTTACCTTCCCCGGATGCCCGCCAACGAGCCACTGGGCGTAATCCGAGCGTGCATCTACATTGCGCGGGGTCACGGGCTTGTAGCCGGGCTGCGACAGCCTGTCCTTCTGATAGGTGCCAAACTTCTTGACCAGTCGCATGTAATTGCCGTCGAAGTATTTGTTGGCGGCCGCCATCACATCGGCCTTGGTGAGTTGCGCCACCCTCGACCGCCGCCCAACATAATCGTCCCACGACGCGGCGCCATACCCGAAAGCGTCGAGCATGAGCAAGGCGCGCCCGTCTATGGTCTCGGTGCTCAGCTTGAAATCGAGTTCTTCGGCCAGTTTCAGGGCATCAAGCATGGTGTCGGGAAACTCGCCGCGCTTCACCCTGCCTATCATTTCGAGGCAAAGCCGCTCGGCCTTCTTCTTCGAACCGAACGGAATCTTGGGCACGGCGCCTACCAAGGAGAAGCCCGCATCCTTGAAAGCCGCCGGAACCGCATAGCCGGCCATGATGGCCTTGGTGTCGGCAAGCGAGTCGAGCAGCCCCGAACCGCTGCCGTTGGACAGTATCTGCGAGGCCATGTCCAACGCCACGTAGTCGGAATCTTCCTCGGCCGGGGTGTGGTATGCCAATGCCGTGACCTTGACAAGGGGTATCGGGAGTTTTATCCCCACGGTGCGCGTGCCGTCAAACGGCTTGAGCGCAAAGGGCGCTGAGGGCGGGGCGCAGCCCGGCCTGATGCGCCCGAACGACCGCTCGAGCAGCGGCATCAGTGTGTCGGCGCAGATGTCGCCGCACATTATCAGGCCCATGTTGCCCGCGACGTAATACTTGCCGAAAAACTCCCGCATCTCGTTAAGGCTCGGGTTCTTCAGGCTCTCAGTGCTGCCAATGACAGGATGCACGTAAGGACTGCCTTCGAGCACAGCCCCCAACAGGTGCTCCATGGCCGGCGCCAGCAGGTTGTCGGCCACCATGTTCTTCTCCTCGTACACTGTCTCGAGCTCGCTCTGGAACATCCTGAACACGGGATTTATCATTCGCTCGCTGCACAGTTCGGCCCACTGGCCCACAAACTCGGGGGCGAACGTATTGTAATAAATAGTGAAATCGTAAGACGTGGCGGCGTTGAGCCTCGACCCTCCGAAGTAAGATATCAGGTTGTTGAACTCGTTTGGTATCACGTATTCGGCCGCCTTGTGGCTCAGCCGGTTGATGTCGGCCTGCAAACCGCGCCGCACGCCGGCGTCGGTGGTTTTGGCCAGCAGGTCGTACTTGGCCGCTATGGAGTCGAGCCACTGTTTCTCGGCCTCATAATCCGTGGTGCCTATCTTGTCGGTACCCTTAAACATAAGGTGCTCGAAATAGTGGGCTATGCCCGTATTGGGACATTGGTTGGCTCCGGCCTTGACCACCACGGCTCCCAGCACCTTTGGTTGCGAATGGTCTTCGCTCAGCCATACGGTCATGCCGTTGGCCAGTTTAAACTGCCTTACACTTGTGTCGCCTGCTCCAAAAGCCTGCAAACAACAGGCGGCCAGGGCTATTGCTGCCGTCAACAATGATTTTTTCATAACCTCACGCTTTAGGTTCACCATACTGCCCACACCGTCAAAAGGCTGCCGTCCGGGGGCTGCCGTGCCCCACTGGCAGAGTGCCGTCGCCGCCATCAGTGGGATTGATGGCGGCCGTTGCCTCAGCACCACATGCCGGAACAATGCCGCCGGTCTGTATACAGGCATTTCGCAACATCGCAAATCTACTGACATTTCCCGACAAGACAAACTGTATCGCAGGGTAATTGCCTAATATTATGCTATTTTAACACAGACGACACGCAGCACGCCACCCCCCGGCAAATGGCGCAGGCCAAGCCTCGGCGCATCCGCCCGCCCTCGATGGCCGGACCGAAAAAGCAACGCACAACGGGGTTGCGCCCGCTGCCCAATGACCGACGGCATGGCGCCCGCATGCCTACCGCCCCACCCCAAACAGCAATACGGCACTTTTCGCTCTGCAATATGGGCCGTTTTGCAACCCCAAACGGCACGTTTTGCAAGCCCGAAAGGCCCATATCGCAACCCACTGCAAACCAGCGCGTTAGCCCAAACAGCCATGGCCGCATTCATTTTCTGGAAAAATGAACGCCAAACAGCGGAGGCACCGCTCCGGCAAAACGAGCCAGTTGCCCCGCAGCTTGGACGGCGAGCGTGGCGAAGGCGTAGCGGGCTACGCCGAGACACGGCGGCGGACAAGATGCAGGCAAGGGCACGGAAGCGGTTGGGAAGCATGATGGCGGCGATAAAACAAGCCCAAGGCGGTCAAAAGGGGGATCTGGGTTTAACCCGAATCACACTTTTGAGACCAAAGCGATTCTGCGCCATTGCCCCGCAGGTTGGACGGCGAGCGTGGCGAAGGCGTAGCGGGCTACGCCGAGACACGGCGGCGGACAAGATGCAGGCAAGGGCACGGAAGCGGTTGGGAAGCATGATGGCGGCGATAAAACAAGCCCAAGGCGGTCAAAAGGGGGATCTGGGTTTAACCCGAATCACACTTTTGAGACCAAAGCGATTCTGCGCCATTGCCCCGCAGGTTGGACGGCGAGCGTGGCGAAGGCGTAGCGGGCTACGCCGAGACACGGCGGCGGACAAGATGCAGGCAAGGGCACGGAAGCGGTTGGGAAGCATGATGGCGGCGATAAAACAAGCCCAAGGCGGTCAAAAGGGGGATTTGGGTTAAAAAACAAAACCGTTTGTTTTGTGTTGTCTGCGATTTGATGTAACTTTGCAGAAGTCAAAAACAAACTGAGGCAAAGGAGCGGCCTGCCGCGCCATGCAACCAAAAACAAGACAAATGAAAAAACTGATTTCAGCTATCGCCGCACTGTGCGTGTCGGCGCCAATGGCTTTCGGACAAGTGCCAAAGCCGGTTGAGGATGTGAACAAAGTAGTAGACAACACCCCCGACAGTATAGCCAAAGCCCTGATGTCACGCCCCGCGCCGGGCACCACACGCAAGAAAGGCAAGCCCGTGGCCTTCTTCATCGGCGACTCAACCATGCGCAACGGCACTCTCGGCAACGGCAACAACGGGCAGTGGGGATGGGGCTTTTTCATCAGCGACTACTTTGACCCGACGAAGATAAGCGTTGAGAACCAGGCCCTCGGAGGCATGAGCACACGCACATTCTACAAGCAGCTGTGGCCCGACATACGCAAGGCGTTGCGCCCGGGCGACTGGGTGATCATCTCGCTGGGCCACAACGACAACGGCCCATACGACAGCGGACGGGCCCGCGCCGTGCTGCCCGGCACCGGCAACGACTCGATCATTGTGACGATAAAGGAGACCGGCGCCAAGGATACCGTATATACTTACGGCGGCTACATGCGCAAGTACATCGAAGAGTGCCGCAAGGCAGGGGCCAACCCCGTGCTCATGTCGCTCACCCCGCGCGACGCCTACGGCAAGGACGGCAAGATTGTGCGCAAGCAACAGAGCCAATGGCTCGAGCAGATAAGCCGCGAGCAAGGCGTGCCCTACGTAGACCTCAACGAGATATCGGCCGCCAAGCTCGACAAGTACGGCCGCTGGAAGGAGAGCTACCATTTCTACAAAGACCACATACACACCAGTAAGTTCGGCGCCGAGATGAACGCCCGCTCCGCAGCCGAGGGCATTGCGGCAAGCACCGACCCCGCCCTGGCTCCGCTGCAGGCCATGATGCACAACGTCGAGCTGCCCACCGTTGCCGTGAAACGCGAGAAGGGCAAGCCGGTGGTGTTCATCACGGGCGACTCGACGGTCAAGAACACCGACAAAGACCCCGACGGCATGTGGGGATGGGGGTCGCAGGCATACACCGTGTTCGACTCGACGAAGGTCACATGCGCCAATTGCGCCAAGGCCGGACGCTCAACCCGCACCTACCTCAACGAGGGGCGGTGGGACCAAGTGTACAATTCGCTGCAGCCGGGCGACTTTGTCCTCATTCAGTTCGGCCACAATGACATAGGCCCCATCGACGACAAGAAGATGCGGGGCGTCATTCCCGGCACCGCCGACTCAAGCCATGTGTACCGCATGAAAGACTCGGGCATGTATGAAGTGGTATATACCTTCGGGTGGTACCTGAAGAAATTCATCCAAGACGTGCGCGAAAAGGGAGCCACACCCATACTCCTCTCGCTCACACCGCGCAACGAATGGCCCGGCGGAAAGATTGAGCGCCGCAACGACACCTACGGCAAATGGTACCGCGAAGTGGCCAAGGAGACCGGCGTAGAGTTTGTAGACGTACACAACATCACCGCCGACTACCTCGACAAGAAATGCGGCAGCAAGGAGAAGGCCATGGAGTACTACAACCACGACCACACCCACACGTCGCTGCTCGGCGCACAGACCAACGCCAAGAGCGTGGCAAAGGGGCTGCGCGACATAAAGAGCCCGCTGGCGGATTACTTGAAATAACCCGCCAAACGGGGTTTGGGACATTGCATTGCCACCATCGCCGCAGTGACCCTACGGGCCACTGAGCCATTGGCACCGCCACGGCCTAAGCCGCAAAAGGCACAGCCGGGCACGGAGGCACAAGCCGGCCGCGACGCGACGGTGGCAATGCCCCCCCCGAAACCCACCCGCAATGACAAGACAACCATAAATCACAACCGGCCCACGGCACCCGAGCCACAAGGCCAAGACATCGAAACCTCATCACTTCAATGATAGACAGAGCCACCGTAGAACGCATTCTCGACGCCACGGAAATAGTAGACGTGGTGTCTGAATTCGTGACGCTGCGCAAGCGAGGGGTAAATTACGTGGGGCTGTGCCCCTTCCACGACGACAAGACCCCGTCGTTCTACGTATCGCCAACCAAAGGGGTGTGCAAGTGCTTTGCCTGCGGCAAGGGAGGCAACGCCGTGCACTTCCTCATGGAGCACGAACAGATAACCTACCCCGAAGCCCTGCGCTGGCTCGCAAGGAAATACAACATAGAGATAAAAGAGCGGGAACTGAGCGACGAAGAGAAGCGCGAGGCCGGCGAACGCGAGAGCATGTTCATCGTCAACGAGTGGGCGCTGGAATACTTCCAGAGCGTGATGGCCAACGACCCCGACGGACGCGCCATAGGCAAACAGTACTTCAGAAGCCGCGGCTTCCGCGACGATATCATCAGCAAGTTCCAGCTTGGCTACGCGCTGCCGCGACGCGACGCCCTCTCAACGGCCGCCAAGGCCAAGGGATACAAGGAGGAGTTCCTCGTGAAGACAGGCCTGTGCTACCGCAAAGACAACGGCGAGCTGGTCGACCGGTACGCCGGGCGCGTGATATTCCCGTGGATTAACGTGAGCGGCAAGGTGGTGGCCTTCGGCGGACGGCTGCTCGACTCGCGCACCAAAGGCGTGCAGCAGAAGTATGTCAACTCCTCCGACTCGGAGATATACCACAAGGACCACGAGCTCTACGGCATCTACCAGGCCAAGAAATCGATAGTCAAAGAAGACCGGGTGTTCATGGTCGAGGGCTACACCGACGTCATCTCGATGCACCAGTGCGGCATAGAGAACGTGGTGGCCAACTCGGGCACGGCCCTCAGCCTGCACCAGATAAGGCTGCTCAGGCGCTTCACGCCAAACATAGTGCTGCTCTACGACGGCGACGAGGCAGGCATACACGCGGCCATGAGGGGCACCGACATGCTGCTGTCTGAGGGGATGAACATCAAGGTGCTGATACTGCCCGACGGCGACGACCCCGACAGCTTCTCGCGAAAGCACACCGCCGAGGAGTTCAGGGCGTACATCGACGACCACCAGACCGACTTCATTGAGTTCAAGACCAAGCTGATGCTCAACGGCGTGACAGACCCGGTGAAACGCTCGGAGGCCATAAGCAGCATTGTGAAGAGCGTTTCCGTGATTCCCGACCAGATAACCCGCGACACTTACCTGCACGAGTGCTCCGTGAGACTGCAGATGAGCGAGCGCACGCTGATAGCCACAATGAACCGCTTCATCAGCGGCGAACGCGAGGAAAAGGCCAAGGAGGCCGAACGAGAAGAGCGCAGGATGGCGCGCGACGCGGCTGAGGCAACAACAGGAAACGCCCCCATCGGACTGCATACCGACGACGAACAGACACGGCAGGTGGAAAGGATGATAATACAAGAGGTGCTCCGCCACGGCGACGAGATAATATTCGAAGGGCTCGAAACAGACGACGGGCAGACCGTCAACCTGTCTGTCGCGCAATACATCGACTACGATCTCGCGCAAGACGGGCTCAAATTCACCGACGAACTCTACAACCGCATACTCGCAGAAGCCGTGGAACACAGCACGGAAGAAGGGTTCAGGGCCGAGAACTACTTTCTCCACCACCCCGACATCGACATAAGCGCACTGGCCGGACAGCTCGCGCTGAGCCCCTACAGGCTGAGCCGGAGCCTCGAAATGAAGCATACGGCCGACAACCTGCGCCAGCGCGTGACCCACCTGGTGCTCGACCTAAGGATGAACATTGTAAAGAAACACCTCAAAGACATACAGGCACAGATGCGCACGGCGGGCTCCGACATGGACCGCATAAGGCAACTGATGGAGGAATACAAGGAGGCCCAGCAACTGCGCGACGTGCTGGCACGCCGCATAGGCAGCGACCTCGTGGTATGACCAGCCCGCCGCTAAGTGGCCGTAGTGCCTTGTCAACTATTCACAACCAACATTACAAAGCAATCATGTATTACATAGAAAAAAGACTGGAGATATCTGCGAGCCACCAACTCAGGCTCAACTACGAGAGCAAATGCTCGAGGCTGCACGGCCACAACTGGATTGTCACCATCTTCTGCCGGGCAAAAGAGCTCGACGAAAACGGCATGGTGTGCGACTTTACGCACATCAAGGCGAGGATACACGACTATCTTGACCATGGCAACCTCAACGAACTGCTGCCTTTCAACCCCACGGCAGAGAACATGGCGCGATGGTGCGTGGAGCAAGTGCCAAACTGTTACAAGGCCATTGTGCAAGAGAGTGAGGGCAACACTGCCACATACGTCAGGGATGAAGAGGATTAACGAGATATTCAACTCGCTGCAGGGCGAGGGCTACAACACCGGGCGAGCCGCGGTGTTTGTGCGATTCGCCGGATGCAACCTGCGCTGCCCGTTTTGCGACACCGACTTCGCCACAGGCCGCGAGATGAGCGACAGCGACATTGTGGAAGCCGTCTCGGCATACGACGCACGCTTCGTGGTGCTCACAGGAGGCGAGCCCACGCTGCAGGCCGATGCCGCCCTGACCGCCAGGTTGCACGAGGCGGGCTTCGAGATTGCCATGGAGAGCAACGGCACAAGGCCTGCACCGGACGGCATCGACTGGCTCACCATTTCGCCAAAGCAACCGTTTCTGGGCGAGGCGGCGCGCCCGGTGGTAAGGCGCTGCAACGAACTGAAGTGCCTGTTCGACGGACGCACGCCCGTGACCGACTTCGGGATAGAGGCCGACTATTACTATCTGCAACCCTGCGACATGGGGGGCGGGCCCGCCGACGAGCGCAACCGCCGCATCACAGAGGCCTGCATCGACTACATACTGAGCCACCCGCGATGGCGGCTGTCGCTGCAGACGCACAAGCTTACAGGCATAAAGTGACGCCTGCATGGGCCGCAAGGCTTGGCGCCGACGGCCCGGCAGGCCACCAACACAGAGCCCGCAATGATCCGAAAATGGACTTGCGGGCTCTTTTGTATGTGCGCACAATGGCCAACCAAGGTTAAAATGAACCTGAAACAGGCCCAACCAGCCCCAACAACAAGGGTCACCTGCATTGCCCGGCTTACCCGGCAACAATGGAAAACCTGCCCCAAAACAATGAAAGACCAACCCGCCCGCAGCAACATGCCGACTGCACAGAGACACCAAACAACCTGTTTTAATTGACAAAACGAAAGAAAAAGCAAAATCAAGCCTACATTTCCTTAATTTAAGACGGATTTGATTAACACGCCGTAACATTCGAGCGTTCGTCTATACACAGCCATGCCGCCAGCAAAAGGCAAAGCCGGCACACCACGGCACAAACTTCGTAAAAAAGCCGACACACCGCAAACAGCATACACCATCCCGTATGTTAAATCCCGAAAGCCAACAAATGGCCCCGTGAAATGCGTTAACGAAAACACCGTTAAACATTAAAACTCTAATAGATAACCTTTTTACGGTGTTTCAATCTTTAGTAATTTTGGGCAAAATTATAACTAATCAAAACACAGAAAAGCCATCCGCTGCAAGCCTCCGTGACGGCGGCAGCAACCGCAGCAGGCAGCCATGCCACCCGCGATGGCAATCTGAAACAACACAAAAACCACACGCCAAGCCCGTGTGCCGCAAAGCATGACGGGCCAAAGTGGCTAACATTATTAAATATAATTACAAAACCATTACTACTATGCATGAGGGATTTAAAACAAAGTTGGCACTGACAGCATCAATGCTGCTGTGCCTCTCTGCCCCGATTGGGCTGCCGCCAACACGCGCGGCAGCCCAAAACAGGCCACAAAACGCCACTGTCGGCGGCACTGTGACCGATGAAAGCGGCGAAGCCATCATCGGCGCGAGCATCGTTGTCGACGGCAGTGGCGCCACCATCGGCACCGTCACGGACATCAACGGGAAGTTCTCGCTGAACGTCAGGCCCGGCACCATGCTGCGAATATCCTATGTCGGCTATGCCACCATGACCGTAGAGGCGCGCCCAGGGATGGTTGTCACGCTGAAGGAAAACGCCAACGAGCTTCAAGGGGTTGAAGTAGTGGCCTACGGAACGCAAAAGAAAGTGACTGTGACCGGCGCCATCTCCAGCATCAAGGGTGAGGACTTGGTGCGCACCCCGGTAAGTTCAATCAACAATGTGCTGGCCGGCCAGCTCACAGGAGTGACCACCGTGCAATACTCGGGCGAGCCGGGGAGCGACGCCGCGAGCGTGTTCGTGCGCGGCCAGGGCACATGGACCGACTCCGAGCCGCTGGTGCAGGTTGACGGCGTTGAGCGCTCGATGAGCGACATCGACTACAACGACATCGAGAGCATCACCGTGCTGAAAGACGCTTCGGCCACGGCCGTGTTCGGCGTGAGGGGAGCCAACGGCGTAATACTGATAACCACAAAGCGCGGCCAGAGCGGGAAGACGCGCGTGAGCGGCTCTACTTCTTACAGCATACTGACGCCGACAAAGATGGTTGAGCAGGCCTCGAGCTATGAGTACGCCATGTTCTACAACCAGATGCGCGCCAACGACGGCGGCGAGCCCATGTTCTCTGACGAAGTGATACAGAAGTTCAAAGACGGAAGCGACCCCATACGCTTCCCGAGCACCAACTGGGCCGACTACATCATGAAAGACGCCACACTGCAGACACAGCACAACGTGAACATAAGCGGAGGCGGAGAAAACGTGCGTTACTTCATCTCTGCGGGGGCGTTCACGCAAGGCGGACTGTTCAAGCAGTTCAACCAAGACTACAACAACAGCTACAGCTACAACAGGTTCAACTACCGTGCCAACCTCGACGTCGACGTGACAAAGACCACCACGGTGTCGATTAACATCGCGGGCAACGTCAGCAACGCCCACAAGCCGTAAACAGGGCAGGGCGCGTCGGGCATGATAAAGGCCATGTACCAGGCAACCCCGTTCTCGAGCCCGGGCATAGTTGACGGCAAGCTGGTGTACACGGCCACCGACTACGACGACGTGCAGCTGCCGTTCACGGGCGGGTCGGGCATGACCTACTACGGGTCGGGCTTCATGAACACCCAGGTGAACAAGCTCAACATGGACCTCATAGTCGACCAGAAGCTCGACTTCATAACCCGCGGCCTGTCGCTCAAGCTGAAAGGGTCGTACAACAGCGCATACGACGTGTACAAAAACGGGTCGGCAAGCGTGGCCACATACACCCCGGTGAAGCAAGACGACGGCACCATAGCCTACAAGAAGTCGGGCAGCGACGAGTCCGTGAGCTACTCGACCGACACCGACAAAGACCGCGACTGGTACGTCGAGGCGTCGCTCAACTACGCCCGCGACTTCGGCAAGCACTCCGTCACGGGCCTGCTGCTGTTCAACCAGAGCAAAGAATACTACTACTCAAGCACCGAATACCCCGACCTGGCGCGCGGGTATGTGGGCCTCGTGGGACGACTCACCTACGACTATGCCGACAAATACCTCGCCGAGTTCAACGTGGGCTACAACGGCTCCTAGAACTTCGCGCCCGAAAACCGCTTCGGAACATTCCCGGCAGGCTCGGTGGGATGGGTGATAAGCGAAGAAAAGTTCTTCAAGCCGCTCTCAAAGGCCGTGAGCTTCCTCAAGCTGAGGGCCTCGTGGGGCCTCGTGGGCAACGACAAGGTGGGCGGCTCGCGATTCATGTACCTCTCCGACCCGTACGCCGTGAACAGCGAAGGCACCTTCTCGCGCGACTACCGCGGCTATGCCTTCGGAATAGAAAACAGCACGGTGCACAAGGGCGCCTACGAGTCGTCGAAGAACAACGCCGAGGTTACGTGGGAGAAAGCCTTCAAGCAAGACTACGGCATAGACATCAACGTGCTCGACAACCGCCTGCGCACCTCGTTCGACTACTACCTCGAGCACCGCACCGACATATTGCTCACCGACGAGAGCGCCCCGTCGCTGATAGGCTTCACGGTGCCATACACCAACCAGGGCGTGGTCGACAGCTGGGGATGGGAGCTGTCCATGAAGTGGCAGAACGACATAAACAAGGACTTCCGCTACTGGGCCGGCATCAACCTGTCGTACAACCAGAACGAGATAAAGGAGAAGAAGGAATCCCCGATGAACAACGAGTACCAGTATGAAAAGGGCCACCGCATAGGCTCGAGGAGCCAATACCTGTTCTGGAAGTACTATTACGAAGGCTGCGAAGAAGACTATGAGGCCGAGTTCGGGCAGGAGTTCCCCACCCAGATAGTCTCCAACGACAAGCTGCAGCCCGGCGACGCCATCTATGTCGACCTCGACGGCAACGGGAAAATAGACGAAAACGACATGAGCCGCGACTACGGGTACACCGACGACCCCGAGTATGTGGCCGGACTGAACCTCGGTTTCAAGTGGAAAGACCTCAGCCTGTCCATGCAATGGACTGCCGCCTGGAACGTGAGCAGGCAGATATCCGACGTGTTCAGGCAGCCATTCCTCAACGCTTCGGGCAACACCGAGGGCGGACTGCTAAAATATCACGTGGAAAACACGTGGACTGTGGAGAACCCTTCGCAGGATGCAGAGTACCCGCGGGCCACATGGGAGAACGCAAACCAGAACTACGCCACCTCCACACTGTATGAAAAAGACTCAAAATACCTCAGGCTCAAGTCGCTCGTACTGGCCTACGACTTCCACTTCCCATTCATGAAGGCCATAGGCATGAGCCAGTTCCAGCTATCGCTGAGCGGCTACAACCTGCTGACATTCACCCCTTACATCTGGGGCGACCCCGAGGCAAGGGCCAGCAACTCGCCGTCATACCCGCTGCAGCGCACCTACACGCTGTCGCTCAAGATGGCCTTCTGACAGCAGCCTGCGGGCCACGCCCACGCCGAAGCCACGGGCGGGCGGCACAGCCACGGCGGCAAAAAAAACTTACACCAGCCTGGCCGCACCGCGAAATGGGCCATACAGCACCACGAAACGGGCCGAACGGCATGGCGGAACAGCCCGTCCGGGCATACAGAACGGGCCATATTGCAACGCCATGCGCAACCCGGGCGCAACCCGCTGTGGCACAGCGGAATGGCAAGCCACGACGGGGCGGCCCGCAACAAGCAAAAAATCATTACGCACGAGGCTCACCAATGCCTCGGCAGAATCACTTAAACAACAACTGACATGACACTAAACACGAAACTGGTCAAAGCATTGGCCAAAGCCGTGGCAGCCATTGCCATGGTTTTAACGACGGCATCATGCACTGACAACATAGCCTTCGGCAACGACTTCCTCGACAAGGCTCCGAGCAACTCGACAACGAAGGACTCCGTGTTCAGCAAGGCAGAGTATGCCGGACAGTTCCTCACGGGGGTCTACTCGCTGCAATACTACGGCATACCCTACCGCAGCAGCTCGTCGGCGCCACTGTCGGCCAGCTACTGGCAGGGCAAGTTCGACGCGCTGACCGACATATACCACCTCCACTTCCCCAGCTCGTCGATATACCAGAGCTACTACACCGAGACGTTCACCGCCAGCTCCGACGGCAGCATCTACGGCTTCGACACCGAGAACGTCTGGGAACTGGTGCGCGCAGCCTACCTGTTCCTTGAGAACGTAGGCTCCGTGCCCGACATGAGCGACGACGACAAGGCCGTCTTCAGCGGCGAGGCCAAATGCCTCATAGCGTCGGCCTACTTCAACCTCTTCAAGTTCTACGGCGGGCTGCCAATAGTGAAAAGCTCATTCACCGGCCTCGACGAGAGCTACTGGATGCCCCGGGCCACGGTGGACAGCACCGTGACTTTCATGACCGGACTGCTCGACGAGGCTGCCGCCGTGCTGCCATGGGCCTACACCAACACCGAGGCGCAGACCGAGACCGGCCGCTGGACCCGCGCCGGGGCCATGGCCCTGAAGTGCAAGATACTGCAGTTTGCCGCCTCGCCACTGTTCAACAGCGACCAGCCTTACTACGGCGGCACCACCGAGGCAGAGCAACAGCACCTCGTTTGGTACGGGGGCTACAACCAAGACCTGTGGACACAGTGCCGTGAGGCGTGCGACGAGTTCTTCGACGCCCTTGCCGCCAACGAATACTACAAGATGACAGAGCCGGCCGGGACGACCACAGCCGACTACCGCTACGCCTTCCGCTACGGCTACGTCAACCAGGCCAGTACCGAAGTGATACACTCCGTGAGGGTGAGCACGAGCACACACGACAGCAAATACTCCGCCTATACGCTCATGGGCGACAACGAACGCTATGCCTACACGCCCACACAGGAATACATGGAGATGTTTCCGTGGAGCGACGGCACGCCGTTCGACTGGGAAAAAGACAGCCTGGCAGGGCTCCTCGACCAGATGTTTGTCAAGGGAGACACCGTCGAGGGGCTGCAAGACCTGCAGAACCGTGTGCTCACCCGCGACCCGCGCCTCTATGAGACGGTGCGCATCAACGGCGTGCCGCAGGTCACCGAATGGTCGTCGGGCAAGTGCAGCGGCGACATATTCGAGTCGTGGGTGGGCGGAACGACAGCCCTCAACCAGCCCAAGACCGAGACCGGCGTGTTTGCCACGGGATATGCCAACAACAAATACTACGTAGGGTCGTGCTACGACCGCAAGGCGCCACAGTGGGACGTGCTGCGCATGTCCGACCTATACCTCACTTACGCCGAAGCTCTGCTGCAAGCCGACAACGACTTCACCCGTGCCATAGAATACGTAGACAAGGTCAGGGCGCGCGTGGGGCTGAAAGGGCTCGTGGAGTGCAACCCCGACAAGCCGCTGACCACCGACAAAGACAGCCTCATGGAGGAAATACTGAGAGAGAGGGCCTGCGAGCTGGGATTTGAAAACGAGCGCTACTTCGACCTCATACGCTACAAGCGGGCCGACATCTTCTCGAAGAGGCTGCACGGACTGCGCATATACCGCCTGGTGAAAAACGAAGAGACGGGCGAGTGGGAACGCTCGGAGACAAAGTGGACCGACGGCGACAAGAAGACCGACAGCGACGACCCGACGGCCAGCGGGTTCTATGAGCCAACGCACTTCGACTATGAGCGCTTTGAGCTCACGCAGCCCGTGAGGCTCGCATGGACCAACGGCTTCGACCCGAAGTGGTATCTCTTCCCCTTCCCACAGACTGAGATAAACAAAGGCTACGGCCTCGTGCAGAACCCGGGGTGGTAACACTGCCACACCATTGACAACAAACAAACCCAACAAACATGCAAACAATGAAAGCAAACAAAATAATGGCGACAGCCATAATGGCCTGCGCCGCCATGCCGGCAGCGGCACAGAGTGACAGCACCGGGCTGAAGTCGGCTGCCGAGTCGTTCGCCGCAACGCCCATAGATGTGGGCGCCGACGTGACCATACCGCTCGAAGAGTCGACAGCCGCCGTCTCGGTGATAACCTCGGCCACCACCGACAGGCGCAGCTCGCGCAACATAGCCAACTCCATTCTCGGCCAGGGCACTGGCCTGGTGAGCCTGCAGAACTCGGGCTCATACAGCGACACAGACCCAACTTTCTATGTGCGTGGCCTGCAGTCGCTCTCTACCAGCACGCCGCTGGTGCTCGTCGACGGCATTGAACGGAGCATAAGCGACATCACACCCGGCGAGGTGGAGTCGGTGCTGATACTGAAAGACGCGGCCGCGGTGGCACTCTACGGCTACAAAGCGGCCAACGGAGCCATACTGGTGACCACGAAGCGGGGCAAGTACAACACCAAGACGGTGAAGTTCAGCTACGACCATGAGTGGCAGTTCATGATGAAGAAGCCTCAATTCGTAGACGCGGCGACATACGCCGAAGCCGTCAACGAGGCACGGTCCAACGACGGCCTATCGGCCAAATACACCACCGACGAGATCAACGCGTTCCGCTCGGGCCAGTACCCATACCTCTACCCCAACGTCGACTGGGTGAACGAGACCTTCCGCAACCACGGCGTGGCCAACAAATACAACATGGAGTTCAGCGGCGGAGGCAAGGCGTTCCGCTACTTCACCTACATCAACCTTACCACGAACAAGGGGTTTGTGGCCAACGCCGATGCCAACTCGGGCTACTCTACGCAAGACAAGTACACCAAAGGGAGCATCCGCGTCAACCTCGACGCCGACATAACGCGCACCACAAAGATGAAGGTCAACCTGCAGGGGGTGCTCGACGAAACCAGCGGGCCGTCGGCCGACCTGTGGGACTTGGTCTACTCCGTGCCGGCGGCAGCCTTCCCCATCAAGACCGAGAGCGGCCTCTGGGGCGGCACCTCGACCTGGAGCGGCACGCTCAACCCCGTGGCCCAGTCGGCGGGGGCGGCCTACGTGAAGAACCACTCGCGCAGCCTCACATCCGACATCACGCTCTCGCAAGACCTCTCGGGGCTGCTCAAGGGGCTCAAGGCCAGCGTGCGCGTGGGCTACGACAACAGCTCCAACGTCTACGAAGACCACAGTAAGACCTACGACTACGGCAGCCTGACGCCGGGCCAGTGGGTTGACGGCGAGCCCACGGTGTCTGCCGAATACAAGGTGACGGCCGCCTCGGAGATGGGAACGTCGGCCGAGACCAACGCATACGCGGCCCGCTTCCACTTCGACGCAGGCCTAAACTATGCCAACACCTTCGGCAACCACTCTGTATACTCGCAGCTCAAATGGGACTACGAATACGAAGACGAGACAGGACTCAACACAACCGTCTACCGCCAGAACATGTCGTGGTACACCCACTACGGCTACAAGGGACGCTACTTTGCCGACCTTGCCCTCGTAGGGTCGGGCTCCAGCCGCCTCGCCCCGGGCACCAAGTGGTCGTTTTCGCCCACTGTCTCGGCCGCATGGGTCATCTCGAAGGAGAACTTCATGGCCAAGGCCAAATGGCTGAACCTGCTTAAGCTGCGCGCTTCGTTCGGCATTATCAACGCCGACTACCTGCCCGGCGACGACGTCTGGACGTATTACACGCAGCAGTATGTGACCACCGGAGGCACCTACCCGTTCACAAGCTCGTGGACTTCGGAGTTCGGGCGCACCTACCTCGACCGACTCGCCACCGAGAACCCGGGCCACGAGAAAGCCTACAAGTACAACGTGGGCCTCGACGCATCGCTGTTCGGGTGCCTCAACCTGACGTTCGACGCCTACTACCAGCGGCGTACGGACATCTGGGTAGAAGCCGACGGCAAGTACACAGCGTTGATTGGCCAGGACGCCCCCTACGAAAACGCGGGCATCGTTGACAGCTGGGGATTTGAGGCCGGGGCCGACTTCAGCCGCAAGGTGGGCGCGGTGACGCTCACCGCCGGGGCAAGCGTGAGCCTGAACCGCAACAAGATAGTGGAGCAGCTGGAAGAGCCCCGCCTCTACGACAACCTTGTACAGACGGGCCACTCGGTCGGGCAGATATACGGCCTGAAGGCCATTGGCTTCTTCGAGGACGAGGAAGACATAGCCAACAGCCCCACACAGACGTTCAGCACCGTGAAACCGGGCGACATAAAGTATGAGGATGTCAACGGCGACGGGCAGATAGACTCTAACGACGAGGTGGCCATAGGCTACAGCGACGACGCCCCCGAGTTATACTTCTCGCTGAAGCTCGGAGCCGAGTGGCGCGGGCTGGGATTCTACGCGCTGCTGCAAGGCACCGGCAGATACTCGGCAGTGCTCAACACCAAGAGCATGTACTGGGGCCTGGTAGACAACACCACCATATCGCAATACGCCTACGAAAACCGCTGGACGGCCGACAACAAAGACGCAAAGTACCCGCGCCTGAGCTCGCAGAGCAACGCCAACAACTACCAGACCAACACGATATGGCTCGAAGACCGCTCGTTCCTCAAGCTGCGCACGCTGGAAGTGTACTACAACCTGCCGCGAAAGCTGCTCGACGCGTCGCGGTTCATTAGCGAGGCCAAGCTCTACCTGCGCGGCACCGACCTCTTCAGCATCGACCACATGGCCGTGTCCGACCCTGAATCGTATGGCGCCACCGACCCGCTGACGCGCAGCATAGCCGCCGGGCTGGCCGTGACGTTCTGACCATAAGCCGCCTGTGCCGCCGCCGGGCGCACAGTACAGACGACGCGGTCTCGGCAAAACGCATGGCACCAACACACCCGAAGGGCAACCGTCTGTCAGCCAGCGAGTTGCAAAACGGGCCATATTGCGATGCGAAACAGGCCGTTTGAGCACTTGAAACGGCCCGTTTTGCGAGGCCAAAAGCCCCCCAGGCAAAGCACTGGGCCCCGGGCGGTGCAGGCGGACCACGCTTACAACCATTATTCACCATGCCTGCAGGCACGCAACGGCGCCAAGCCAAACTGCCGAAGGCACCAACCACACATACATAACACATGACAACAAAAACAATGACAAGGACATTGCAAACGGCCATTTGCGCCACGATGGCGCTGGCCATGGCTGCATGCTCCGACCGGATGGACTACCATGAATATGTAGTGAAGGACAAGGAGCAGATCACCGCCACGTTTGAAGACGTGGGAGGATTCATGACCGACATCTACAACCACGTCGACTACGACTACGGACAATACTATTCGGGCGCCGTGCTCGGCTCGGCCAGCGACGAGGCCGAATACGCCCTGCAAGGCAACGCCATCGAAGACTTCTACAACGGGGCATGGAGTGCAACCAACGCAAAGGAAACACTGTGGAACGACATGTACGAGGGCATAGCCGCATGCAACGTCTACATCGACGAGTTCACGGGGCTCACGTTCGACGACCTCGTGCTCAACAGCGACTACGAGAAGCAGCTCTACCGCTACAACAACTATGAATGGGAGGCGCGGTTCATGCGCGCATACTTCTACTTTGTGCTGGCAAGGCAGTACGGCGGGGTGCCTTTGGTCACCCAGACCCAGAGCTACGACATCACCAACGCGCTGCCCAGGGAGTCGAGCGACAGCATCTTCAGCTTCATCATAAGCGAATGCGACGCAATAAAAGACTCCATAATAGCCGACTACTCAGACCTTGGGGCCATGGACATGGGAGCCAACGAGACGGGCAGGGCCGACAGGCTGGCCGTGCTCGCGCTCAAGGCCAGGGCCGCACTCTACTGGGCCAGCCCGCTGTTCAACCCCGATGACGACGCCACGCGGTGGTACAACGCAGCCCTGTATACCAAGCAGCTCATCGACGAATGCACCGAACGGGGCAAGAGGCTGGCCGACGACTATGAGTCGCTGTGGGCAACCGACAACTACAGCAACGCCAACATCATTTGCGAGATAATATTCGGAAGGCGTGTCTACGGCTCTGGCAGCGAAGGCGTGTCGAGCACGTTCGAGTCATACAACTACCCCGTAGGCATTGAAGGCGGCAACGGGGGCAACTGCCCTACGCAGACGCTGGTCGACGCCTACGAGTTTGTCAGCGGCGACAGCGCCGGACTCAGGCCGAAAGACCTGGCCGACTACGACCCCGACAAGCCATATTACGACGACCGCGACCCGCGCTTCTATGTCACGGTGGCCAAGAACGGCGACGAAAACTGGCCCAGCTCCAACACCACCCCGCTGCAAACCTACTACGGGGGGATAAACGCCGAGCCGCTCACAGGGGGCACGCCGACGGGCTATTACGTCAAGAAGCTGTGCCACTCGGCCATCGACCTGTCGTCGAACAGCTCTTACGAGGCCGACAACCACACATGGGTGACGTTCAGGCTCGGTGAGTTCTACCTCAACTACGCCGAGGCTGTGTTCAAATACCTGGGCAGCCAGTATGCCACCGACGGCGAACTAACCATGAGCGCGGCCGACGCGCTCGACAAGACGCGCCTGAGGGCCGGACTGAAAAGCCTCAGCGAGGTGCGGCCGGGCATGACCAACGACGAGTTCTGGGACGTTTACAAGACCGAACGCATGGTTGAGCTGGCCTTCGAGGGCCACCGCTTCTGGGACGTGCGCCGCTGGAAGGAGGCCGACGAGCACTTCACGTCGGTCGACGAGATGAAGCTCACGCTCAATTCCGACAGCACCATCAGCTACGAACGCAACACGGTGAGCCGCACATGGGACGACAAGATGTACCTGTTCCCCATCCCCCAGTCTGAAATACAGAAGAACCCTAACCTCACGCAGAACCCCGGCTGGTAATGGCCACGGCAGCACCGTGGGCTGCAACGTCCACGGCACAGCCCCACATCAAGGCCCCCGAGCACTGACCCTCACAGTGAACGGGGGCCATTTTGCCGCCATACCTGTCACTTTTCGGCCGCAACGCTTGCCCATGTCGAAAATTTTGGTGATATTTGCGCTACGGTATGTGCCGGGGCAACGCCGCCGCCATTGCAAAGCCATGCGCCCGGCGGCAAGCAACCGCACAGACGCAACCCCGCAACGCGCCCCGGAGGGGCTATTAACATACAGCCAATGCACGGACTCTACCTCACAGGTGTAATCATCAATGAGATAATAGCAGCCGTGGCCATCGTCCACGTGCTGATGGACAACCGCCAGCCGGCCAAGACCATGGCATGGGCGTTGGTCATCTTCTTCGTGCCTGTTGTGGGCATATTGCTCTACGTCTTCTTCGGCATAAACACACGCAAGGAGCGCATGATGAGCCAACGCAGCATGGACCAGCTTACCAAACGGTCGATGCTGGAGTTCGCCGAGCAGCACGACCTGCACCTGCCCGAGGCCTACAGGCAGACAATCGACCTGTTTGTAAACCAGAACATGGCCATGCCTTTCAACAACACCAAGGCCGACATCTACACCGACGGGCACTCGTTCTTCCTCGAACTGTTGCACGCCATAGGCCAGGCGCGCCACCACATACACATCGACATGTACATATTTGCAGACGACGCGCTTGGCAATCTCGTTGCCGACGCCCTCATAGACAGTTCGCGCCGCGGCGTCGAGGTAAGGGTGATATACGACGATGTGGGCTGCTGGAACGTGAGCCACCGGTTCTTCGAGCGCATGCGCGAAGGCGGCGTGGACGTCAGGCCGTTCCTCCCCGTAAGGTTCCCTACGTTCACCGGCAAGGTGAACTACCGCAACCACCGCAAGATTGTGGTCATCGACGGGCGCACGGGATTCATCGGCGGCATGAACATAGCGCTGCGCTATGTGAAGGGAACGGGCACCCAGGCATGGCGAGACACGATGGTGCGCATCACCGGCGGGGCGCTCTACGGGCTGCAACGGGCTTTCCTGGTCGACTGGTATTTCGTTGACCGCACGCTCATATCAAGCCGGAAATACTATCCCCAGCCCGATGGCAGCGTGGCATCGGCCTGCATCGCGCAGATAGTTACAAGCAGCCCGATAGCCCCCTACCCCGACATCATGCAGGGATATGTGCGAATAATCCTCGGCGCACGGCGCTACATATACATCGAGACGCCCTACTTCCTGCCCACGGAGCCCGTGCTCTTCGCCCTGAAGACGGCCTCGGTGGGAGGCATCGACATACGCATCATCGTCCCGAGGCACAGCGACAGCAGGTTTGTAGAGTGGGCGGGGCGGTCGTATCTGCGCAACATGGTCGAGGCGGGAGTGAAGATTTACATGTACACTGCGGGGTTCATGCACAGCAAACTGCTCGTGTGCGACGACTCGCTCGCCACATGCGGGTCGACAAACGTAGACTTCCGAAGCTTTGAAAACAACTTTGAGGGCAACGCGTTTTTCTACGACGGAGAGACGGCCATGCGCTTCAAGCAGGTCTTCCTGGCCGACCAAGAACGGTCGGTGCTGTTCAACGACACCGCACAAGGCAAGCAGCCAAACTTCATGGCGCGCCTTTGGGAGAGCCTGATCAGGCTGCTCTCGCCCGTGCTTTGAGCCGGGCTGCGCCCCAAGGGCTGGCGCAATGGACTGTCACAGGGCCGCAGCCATGGCACGGCGGGGCGCCAAGGGCTGTGGGGCGCATACAAAAAAAGGCTGGCAAACGTCAGCCCTTGAATATCGAAAAGTTAACGCTGCCGTACTCACGGTGCTCGATGAAGTGGGCATCGGAGCTGAAATCATTCTTCGCCCCGTGCTCAAGCACGAACACACCGCCCTCAGACAGTATGCCCGAAGCGAAGACCATGCCCGGTATGGCGGCCAGTTCACCGAGCGCATAAGGCGGGTCGGCGAAGATGAAGTCGAACTTCTGGCGGCACGACTTGACAAACCTCAGCGCGTCGGCGCGCAGCGGCAGGCAGTTGACGGCCCCTATCTTGGCCAGGCACTGCTTGATGAAGGCGTGGTGGTCGCGGTCTATCTCGACGCTGACCACGCGGTCACAGCCCCTTGACAGTAGCTCGAGCGTGATGCTGCCCGTGCCCGAGAAGAGGTCGAGGGCCTGCTTCCCTTCCAGGTCTATGTACCCCGCGAGCACGTTGAATATGTTCTCCTTGGCGAAATCGGTGGTCGGCCTGGCCTTGAACGAGCGTGGTATGTCAAAGCGGCGCCCCTTGTACAATCCTGTTATTATCCTCATATTGTCATCTGCCTTTCACATAGTAAGCTACCAAATCGTAGGGCATGCCCTTGACGAGCGTTGCCGGCGAACGGTTGAAGTCGCCCACAGGGTTTATCACATAGGCCCTCAACAGAAACTTCCTGAGCTCTTCCAATATCCACTCCCGGTCGGGAATGTCGCCCACGATGTGCATCTCGTCGTGCTCGGGCTTCAGCGCCAGCTGCTTCCAGACGTAGAGAAGGAAGTACAGAGCGTCGTGTGCGTGGCCCGCATCAAAGGCGTTGCAGTACTTGAAACGGTTCTGGGCGAAGCTGAACACCTCCAGTTTCTTGTCGTGGAAATAGCCGTACAGCTTGCTGCGCGTGCCTATGAAGCTGCGCTGGTGCAGGTATTTCCACACGGGAGTCATGGCACAATTCACCCTCACGTCGGCAAAATGGTCGTCGACAACGAGCTTAAGGTCCTTGTTGACCGAGAAGAGTGCCACGGCGTTGAGCTCGGGCAAGACGTTGAACATCACCCTGTCGGCATTCTGCTTCGGGAACGAGTGGCGGTAGAGAGTGTCGGCGTCTGGCTCGCAGAACATGTCGACAGGCACCATGAGCACGGGCGAATCGACCATGAGCATGGCCCTCTTGAAATCCATCGATGGCAGCTCGGCGGTCTTGAATGCCTCGCGCAGGTTGGCCGCCATGGATATTCCGCTCCTCACGGTGTAGGGTTCGAATGTCACTCCGCTTCCCTCCGGCCCCGTCTTCAATGCCGAAAACGAAAGCGAATGGCGGCTGACGCGTATTGTGAGCCGCCTTCCGCCACTTTGTAAGTTGGTGTTTTGGGATGTATCCATTGTCTGTTGGGTCTTCTTTTGTGCAAAGGTAGCACAAAAAAACGAGAGGAAGAAACTAACGATTGTGTTTTTGGCATATTGCCGTCTACAACGCAAAGAGAGGCAGGACACGGCCCGCCTCTCTGTTGCATGGTCACCAATTCGACTCCGAACCGCCTCCGCCGGAGTCGCCTCCGCCAAAGCTGCCGCCGCTGAAGCCTCCACCCACGCCGCCGCTGCCGCCCCGTCCGCCGTTCAACAACGAGCCGAGCAGCATGCCGGTGAGGAAAGAGTGCAGTCCGCCGCCGCGGTCGTCGCCATCGCCCTCGTCGGTTTCGTCGACCTTGATGCGCCCGCATTTCCCGCAGACGTAGACATCCTTGCGCATCAGGTGGCCATTAATGGCCCTGTAACGGTCGCGCGACATGATGTTGAGCGCGCGCTTGCCACAGTACGGGCAACGCTTCTTGCGCTGTCCGAACACCCCCGACATGTATAGCACGAATACCACTATGCCAAGCAACATTACCAGTGCCGCGATGTCGGAGCCATTGTCCTGCCGACCATCTGGCTGCATGGTGCCGTCGAGCACTGCGCAAACGGCCTTTGCACCGGCCACCATTCCGCCGTTGATGTCGCCGCGCCTGAACGCCGGCACCATCAGTTGCGACTGTATGCGCTTGCACTTGGCGTCGGTAAGGAAGCCTTCTATGCCGTAGCCTGTGTGCATCCTTATGCTGCGCTGGTCGGCTACATAGAGTATTAGCAGGCCGTTGTTGCTGTCGCCCTTGCCTATGCCCCAGTGCCTGAAAAGGCTTTGCGCAAAGTCGAAGGGTGCCTGACCGCCTATTGACGGCAGCACCACCACGGCCACCTCGATGCCTGTCGACGCCTCTAGGCGGCCGAACATGGCGTCGATGGTGTCGCGTGCAGTGGCCGACATGAGCCCCGCCGGGTCGGCAACGTAGCGCCTTGCGTCATGCACGTGCACGTTGGGCACTGTCTCGACGGTGTAAGCCCTGCCTGGTTCCTGTGCCCAGGCAGCCGCGACGATGGCGAATGCCAATATGAAAAACAGCGTGAGTCGTCTCATCGCCTATGGTCAGAATTTCACCTCGGGCGCCTTCTCTGCCCCGCTCTCGGCCTCGAAGTACGACTTCTTGTCGAATCCGAACAGGCCGGCAAGTATGTTTTTGGGGAAGCGGCGTATGGCCACGTTGTATGCCTTGGCCGCATCGTTGAAGTCTTTGCGTGCCACCGTGATGCGGTTCTCGGTGCCTTCGAGCTGCGACTGCAGCTCAAGGAAGTTCTGGTTTGCCTTCAGGTCGGGGTACTGCTCACGTATGGCGAGCAGCTTGCCCAGCGCCGCCGTCAGCTCACCCTGCGCCCTCTGGAACTGCGCCAGCCTCTCGGGGGTGAGCTCCGAGGCGTCTACCTTTATCTGGGTGGCCTTGCTCCGCGCCTCGATCACGCCCTCGAGCGTCTCTTGCTCGTGCGTGGCGTAACCCTTGACCGTGTTCACGAGGTTTGGGATGAGGTCGGCCCGGCGCTGGTATTGGGTCTCAACGTTGGCCCACTTACCGGCCACCTGCTCGTCCATCGACACGAGGCCGTTATATCCTGTCACACACCAAAGCAGGAGAATCACTACGACCGCCCCTGCGATAATCCATCCTAAATGTTTCTTTACGTTCATTTTTATATTGGTTAATGATTTATGTATAATCGTGACTGGGCCTATTCCCAACTTCCGGCGGTGCTCCCGGGCTTGTTTCTGTCGCCGAACCTGATGCCCGGGTATTGCCCTTTAGCCTTGGCCTTGGCCACCACGTCGGCCACGCTGGCGGCGTCGAGGCCCGACAGGAAGTCTTCGTAGAGCGCGCCGCACTCAACGGTTGGCTGCCTGTTGCCGGCCTTGGTGACCGCCGTGCCGGCCTCTATGCTGAAGCGCTTGCCGCCGCCGAAGGGTATCACTGCCACCGTGTCGGCCATGTAACCGGCCGCCACGAGCGTGTCGAGCGAGCCGCAGAAGCTGCCGTGCTCGCGCATATACCTTACCTGGGCGTCGCGTATGGCCACGAGGCGCTGCCTTACCAGCGACTCGCGCTGGCGCCTTTCTTTGTCGAAGCCTACAGGAACGACTATGCTCCTCACACATACCAACAGCAACAACAATGCCACAACAGACAGCAATATGTTGGTTTTCTTGTTTCCAGATGCCATATCAGTAATTCTCTAAAGCCTTTATTCGCTTTTCCGTTCGCTTGCGTTTCTTTGCGGTGAAGATGGAGAAGAAGTCGAACGAAACCACCGGGGTTTGCCTCGGCATGTACTTGTTCTCTTCCTTGAGCTTGCCCAGCATGTTGCTTATGCCGGCGCTCACCTGTGGCATGCTGCCATAGATGACCACCTCCCTGAGGGCATTGAACGTGCGCATCAGGGCCACCGTGTCGGTCAGTTCGCTGCAAAGCAGATGACGCGACAGGTAACCCTGCCGCCCGAGCACTATGCTGTCGGCCTCGGCCGGTACGGTGAATTCACCTCGGTAGTTGCTGCGGTACTGGCTTATGAGAGCCGTGTCGACAGTGACGACCACCCCGCTGAGGGGGACGCCCGTCTCCATGTCGACAACGACGCATTCTCTTTGCGCTGCTGCCCCAAGGCTCACCATCAAGCCGATAGACGCCAATACATGCCTCACCGACATAACCTTATGTATTTAATATTGTTATATTTTCACAAAGATAGGCGTTTCTTGTGAACCTGGCAAGCCCCGACGGCATGAGTTGTTTATTTTTTTGATGTTTTAATCTTTATTTCGCGCATTTTCCGTATCTTTGTTTCTGACTAACGCAACACGACATGATGACAGACGCACTAACCGACATGGTTACCCGCGAACTGGGCTTTGCCCCCACTGCCGACCAGCGGAAGGCCATAGCCACGTTCGCTTCGTTCATGACAGCACGCTCAGACATGGCGGCCATGCTTATGCGCGGCTCGGCCGGAACGGGCAAGACCACGCTGGCCTCGGCCATTGTCAGGTCGCTGGCGGCGCTGCGGTGGCGCATGGTGCTGCTGGCACCTACGGGCCGGGCGGCCAAGGTGTTTGCACTGAACGCCGGCCACAGGGCCTACACCATACACCGCAGGATATACCGGCAGAAGGCCCTCAGGGCCGACATGGGCGGGTTCAGCCTGAACAACAACCTGCACTCCGACACCCTGTTCGTGGTCGACGAGGCGTCGATGATTGCAAACAGCAGCGCCGGCGAGGCGGCCTTCGGCAGCGGTTGCCTGCTCGACGACCTCGTGGAATACGTCTACAGCGGGCGCAACTGCCGACTGATGCTCATCGGCGACCGCGCACAGCTGCCGCCGGTGGGCGAGGCCGAAAGCCCGGCACTGTCGGCCGGGGTGATGGAGGGCTACGGACTGACGGTGTTCGAGGCCGAGCTCGACGAAGTGATGCGCCAAGGCAACGGCTCGGGGATACTGTTCAACGCCACTGTCATCCGGCGGATGATTACGCACGACGAGCTGACGGGGCTGCCCATGATTGCTTTCAAGGGGTTTGCCGACATTTGCATAGTCAACGGCGACGAGCTGATCGAGGCGCTGGCGTCGAGCTACAGCCGGGCGGGCACCGACGAGACCATCGTGATAACGCGGAGCAACAAGCGGGCGGTGGTCTACAACCGGGGCATCAGGGCCATGGTGCTCGGGCGCGAAGAGGAGCTCACCACGGGCGACATGGTGATGGTGGTGAAGAACAACTACCACTGGACCGAGAATGAGCGCAGGGCCGAAGCCGCCGCAGCAGGCACCGAGGTGGCGGGCGGAAAGGACAGCGACGATGGCGGAGACGACGCCGAGGCGGTGCCGGCTTTCCTTGCCAACGGCGACAGGGCGGTGGTAAGGAGGGTGCGCCGCTGCCGTGAGCTCTACGGGTTCCGCTTTGCCGACGTCACCTTTTCGCTGCCCGACTACGACGACTACGAGCTTACGGCAACCACGCTGCTCGACACACTGGCCTCTGAGGCGCCCGCGCTGACAAGGGAACAAAACGAACAGCTGTTCAACGCCGTGATGGACGACTACGCCGACGTACCGCTCAAGGCCGACAGGATAAGGAAACTCAAGCAAGACCCGTATTTCAACGCGCTGCAGGTGAAACACGCCTATGCCGTGACTTGCCACAAGGCGCAAGGCGGGCAGTGGGCTCACGTATACGTAGACCAGGGATACATGACCGACGACATGCTCACCTCGGCCTACCTCCATTGGCTCTACACGGCCTTTACACGGGCCACCGAGAAACTGATGCTCGTAAACTGGCCCGCCACCCAGAACGCCGATGCGCAATGAGCGGCGCACGGCGGCACAGCATTTTATGTAAAGATATATTCACGCCCGGCCCTGCGACGCAACAGCCTGGCCCACTGTGGGTTGCAAGATGGCCCCGATTGCAGTCCGAAACGGCCCGAACCAGCAGCCCGAACGGCCTGTTTCGCAATGCCATACGGCCTGTTTCGCAACCAACAACCGCAACAACGCCGGCCGGGCACGGCCTTTGTAAACATTTGACATGGCATCGGGCCTCGCCCGCGGGCAGGGCCGACACGGCGGCATGCCACCGGAGCTTCGGCCCCGGACAGACGGCTGGAGGCGTTTATCAGCCGTACAGCGCTTGCAGTGTCGGCCAAAATTTGTACCTTTGCAGATGGCTTGCTGCCATCACCGGCACCGCCGCGGCCACAAGAGGCCTGCGGCATGGCTGCCACAAGACGACATAACAACATTTCACAATGATAGTAATCTATATTCTGGTTGGCGCGGTCATTGGCGCCGGAGTGGCCGCATGGGCCATGGCCCGGAGCCTGGCTGCGGCAAGGAAAGACAACGGGCGGCTCAACGTCGAGGCCGAAAAGCTGGCCACCGAACTGAGGATGACCAACGAACAGCATGGCAGGTGTACCGCCAGGCTGGCCGAGGCCGAGGCCGAATGCCGCACGCTCGGGGCGAAAGCCGAGGCGCAGTCGCGCGAGATAGAACTGCTCAGGAAGCAGGCCGCCGAGACGGCCGACATGCAAGAGCGCCGGTTTGCCGAGCAACTGAGCACGGCAAGGGAACAGATGACCAACGTGGCCAGGCAAATGCTCGAGATGAACGCCGACAAGCTGAAGGCGCAAAACGCCGAAAGCATAGGCCACATCACACAGCCGCTGAAAGACGCCATAGGCGAGATGAGGCGCGCCATAGGCGAAAGCATGAAGGACTCGGAGCGCAACTCGGCATCGTTCCGCGAGCAGATGCGACTGATGATGGAGAGCAACAAGGCCATAGGCGAAAAGGCCGAGAGCCTGGCCAACGTGCTCAGGCGCGACAACAAGGCCGCCGGCAACATGGGCGAGATAATACTGGGCGACCTGCTCGCCTCGCAGGGGCTTACCGAGGGCATACACTACGAGGTGCAGGCGAGGCTGCGCGACGAAAACGGGCGCACGCTGAAAAACGACGACACCGGCCGCGAGATGCAGCCCGACGTGATTCTGCACTACCCGCAGGGGCAGGACGCAATCATCGACTCCAAGGTCTCGCTGGTGGCCTACGAGCGCTATGTCAACGCCGAAAGCCCGGAGGAAAAGGATAGATTCCTCCAGGAACACATCAAGAGCGTGAGGCAGCACGCCACCGAACTCGCACGAAAAGACTACAGCCGATACATCAAGGCGCCGCGAGAGGCTGTGGACTTCGTGATAATGTTCGTGCCGTTCGAGTCGTCGTTGCAACTGGCCCTGGCCAACGACCCCACGCTGTGGCGCGACGCCTTCGAGAAGAAAGTGTTCATCACGGGCGAGCAAAACCTGCTCGGCATACTGCACATAATACACGTGGCTTGGGTGCAAAACCAGCAGGCAGAGAACCAAAAGAAGGTGTTCGGACTGGCAGAGCAGCTGCTCGACCGCCTGGGCGACTTCGCCAAGCGGTTCAGCGACCTCGGCGACGTGATTGAAAGGGCCCGCAAAGCCTACGATTTTGCCGACAACAAGCTCATCAGCGGCAACCAAAGCGTGGTGAAAAAGGGGCGCGAGCTGGTGGAACTGGGGGCAAAGGAAAACCCCAACCGCAAGATTCCGCAACCGCGCGAGGCCCTGCCGGCCTCACCACAGGAAAGCCAGGAAGCCAAGGAAGCGCAGGAGCCATGACGCCCCTGCGCCTTGGGTGACAAAGTGCGGGGCTCTCCCAGCCTCCCAGAGCTCCCATCACCCCAGCTCTCCCAGAGCTCCCAAAACTCCCAGACCTCCCAGACCTCCCATCACCCCAGCCCTCCCAGAGCTCCCAGTCCTCCCAGCCCTCCCAAAGCTCCCATCCCCCCAGCCCTCCCATCATGATATACCTCAACGACGACATCACCTCTCTCGACCTGGCAGCTGCCCTGCAGCAGCTTCCGCAATGGCGGCGCGAGCAGGCATTGCGCTACCGCCATGAGATAGACCGCAAGCTCAACGCAGCAGCCTACATGCTTTTGTGGCAAGGCCTCAAGGCAGGCTATGGCCTCGAAGCCCCACCCGAGCTTGCCCTCTTCCCGGGGGGCAAGCCATACCTGAAAGGCCACCCCGACATACACTTCAACCTAAGCCACTGCCCCAAGGCAGCCCTGTGCGCCATCGCCGGCGTGCCCGTAGGGGCCGACATCGAAAGCATCAGGCCATACAACCCGCAACTGGCGCGACGCGTCTTGAGCGAGGCCGAGGTCGAGCAGGTGGAATCCTCGCCGTCGCCCGACATCGTTTTCGCACGGCTGTGGACAATGAAAGAGAGCCTGCTCAAGCTCACCGGCGAAGGCATCCGGCGCGATTTGAAAAGCGTGCTCGTCAACACTTCCGCCAGGTTTGCCACAACCGTAAACACCGCACATGGCTACGTGTTCACCGTCTGCACCGAACAATGACTACAGAACGAAAAATCATACATATCGACATGGATGCCTTCTTTGCATCTGTTGAGCAACGCGACAATCCCGAGCTGCGCGGACAACCCATCGCCGTGGGCCACGACGGCCCCCGCAGTGTGGTGTCTACAGCCAGCTACGAGGCCCGCCGGTATGGCGTTCGCTCGGCTATGCCAATGGCACGGGCCAAGCGCCTGTGCCCGCAACTGGTCATCGTGCCTGGCAGATACGAGGTGTACAGGGCCGTCTCCGGCCAGGTGAGGGGCATTTTCCGCGAATATACCGACAAGATTGAGCCGTTGTCGATAGACGAGGCCTTTCTCGACGTCACCGAAAACAAACGCGGCATCGACTCGGCTGCCGGCATCGCGCAGGAAATAAGGACGCGCATACGCGACGAACTGCACCTCACGGCGTCGGCGGGAGTGTCTTACAACAAGTTTCTCGCGAAGATAGCATCCGACCTCAACAAGCCCGACGGCATGACGGTAATACCGAAGGAATGCGCGCTCGAATTCATTTCATCGCTCAAGGTTGAGCAATTCTGGGGCGTGGGACCGCGCACCGCCGAACGCATGCACTACATTGGCATTTTCACCGGGGCCGACCTGAGGAAATGCTCCCTGCGACACCTCACCGAAGTGTTCGGCAAAATGGGGCGCACGTATTATGACTTCGCCCGCGGAATAGACACTCGGCAGGTGGAAACGGAATACGTACGCAAGTCAGTAGGATGCGAACACACGCTCGAAAGCGACATCAGCACCCGGTCGACAGTGATTATAGAGTTGTACCATACGGTGCTCGAACTGGCAAGGAGGATAGAGAACGACAAGTTTGAAGGGCGCACGCTGACCCTGAAAATAAAGTACTCCGACTTCTCGCAGATTACCCGCAGCATAACCACCAACAAGCTCCTGCAGACTAAAGACGACATCTTGCCGGCTGCAAAAAGGCTGCTCGGCGAGGTGGAATACTCGGCCAACCACCCCATCAGGCTCATTGGCCTGTCTGTGTCAAACCCTTTGCCAGAATCCGAAATGCACAGGGCAGAGTGGGTGCAAAGCTACATCGATTTCAAAGACTGACACTGCCGCCACGCCAACAGCAAACCATGGCGCCACAATGCTTTTGAAACAACGTTCAAACTTTTTAATATCCATTTCTTTGGCTCAACGCCAAAAAAGAATTACCTTTGCCGTTGACTGTCTTGTTCATGCCGACAGCCTATACTAATCACACAAGATTCACAATAACTATCTAATAAATATGAACTTGAAAATCGTTGTACTTGCCAAGCAAGTCCCTGACACCAGAAACGTGGGGAAGGACGCCATGACAGCAGAAGGCACGGTAAACCGCGCTGCACTGCCGGCAATATTCAACCCCGAAGACCTCAACGCATTGGAGCAGGCCCTGCGCCTGAAAGAGCAAAACCCAGGCTCTACGGTGGGCATACTGACCATGGGGCCGCCAAGGGCAGCCGAAATAATAAGGCAAGGACTGTACCGCGGTGCCGACACCGGATGGTTGCTTACCGACCGTCTCTTTGCCGGGGCTGACACGCTGGCCACTTCTTATGCACTGGCCACTGCGATAAAGAAAATAGGAGGGGTCGACATTGTAATCGGAGGACGGCAGGCCATCGACGGCGACACGGCACAAGTGGGCCCGCAAGTGGCCGAGAAACTGGGGCTGAGCCAGGTGACTTACGCCGAGGAAATACTGAAATGCGAAGACGGCAAGCTCACCATAAGGCGGCACATCGACGGTGGCGTAGAGACCGTGGAGGCGCCAATGCCCATTGTCATCACCGTCAACGGCAGCGCAGCGCCATGCCGCCCCTGCAACGCAAAGCTGGTGATGAAATACAAACACGCCACGGCGCCGATGGAACGCACGCCCGGCATGCCTTACGCCGAGCTGTATGAAGAGAGGCCTTACCTCACTCTCAACCAATGGTCGGTGGCCGACGTCGACGGCGACCCGCAGCAGTGCGGGCTCAGCGGCTCGCCGACGAAGGTGAAGGCGGTGCAGAACATCGTGTTCCAGGCAAAGGAATGCAAGAGGCTCTCTGCTGCCGACGCCGACATAGAAGGCATGGTCAAGGAACTGCTTAGCGAGAAAATAATAGGATAAACAATGTTTCATTGATTTTGAACCGCCCGCAACAAGGCCATGAAAGCCAAGCCAGGGGCTTGCCGGATTGACGCTGGCAAAAGGGAAAGGCAACCCGGCAACAGGGCCGGACAGTGCAGGGCATTCAATACTTAACACCAAATTTATGGACAACGTATTCGTATATGTAGAGATAGAAGGCACCGAGGTGAAGGAGGTTTCGCAGGAACTGCTCACCAAGGGCCGCAAACTGGCCAACGAACTGGGCGTGGAACTGCATGCGGTAGTATGCGGAACAGGCATCAAGGACAAGGTTGAGAGCCAGATACTCCCCTATGGCGTGGACAAGCTCTTTGTCTTTGACGGCGATGGTTTGTTCCCTTATACATCGGCACCCCACACGGACATCCTCGTAAACCTGTTCAAAGAGGAAAAGCCGCAGATATGCCTCATGGGCGCAACTGTCATCGGGCGCGACCTCGGGCCGCGCGTGTCGTCGTCGCTTACCAGCGGACTGACAGCCGACTGCACGCAACTTGAGATAGGAACATACGACGACAAGAAGAGCGGAAAGCACTACGACGGGCTGCTGTACCAAATCCGCCCTGCCTTCGGAGGCAACATCGTGGCCACCATCGTCAACCCTGACCACCGCCCGCAAATGGCTACCGTGCGCAGCGGAGTGATGCAGAAAGCACTCTACGATGGCCAGGCCAAGGGCGAAGTGACTTACCCCGACGTTACGAAATATGTGTCGAAGGAGGCTTTCGTGGTCAAGGTGCTCGACCGACATGTGGAAGCTGCCAAGCACAACCTTAAGGGTTCGCCCATCGTTGTGGCCGGTGGCTATGGCGTGGGAAGCAAGGAAGGCTTCGACACGCTGTTCAAACTGGCAAAGGAACTGCACGGAGAGGTGGGCGCAAGCCGTGCCGCCGTCGACGCAGGATGGGCCGACCACGACAGGCAGATAGGACAGACAGGCGTAACGGTACACCCCAAGGTGTACATCGCATGCGGCATCTCGGGACAGATACAGCACATAGCCGGCATGCAGGACTCGGGAATCATCATATCCATAAACAGCGACCCGGACGCTCCCATCAACAGGATTGCCGACTATGTGATAACCGGCACTGTCGAAGAAGTGGTGCCAAAGCTCATCAAATACTACAAACAAAACAGCAAGTAACAAGCTCGGCAGGGCACAAGGCGGCCGCCGCAACAGGCCGGCATGCCCCGCTTAAAGCACTAACAAACATAAAGCAACACCAATGGCCAATTACTATACAGACCAGCCGGAACTGAAGTTCCACCTTCATCACCCGCTGATGAAACGCATAGTCGAGCTCAAGGAGCGCGACTTTGCAGACAAAGACAAGTATGAAGACGCTCCCGTCGACTTCGACGACGCAATGGAGAACTACGAGAAAATGCTCGAGATAACGGGCGACGTGGCCGCAAACATCATTGAGCCCAACTCTGAAAGCGTTGACGAAGAGGGCCCGCACCTCGAGAACGGGCGCATGATTTACGCCTCGAAGACATACGAGAACCTCGACGCCACGCGCAAGGCAGGGCTTTGGGGCGTAAGCATGCCGCGCCGCTATGGCGGCCTCAACCTGCCCGTAACGCCCTACTCGATGGCATCGGAGATGGTGGCGTCGGCCGATGCGGGCTTCCAGAACATCTGGAGCCTGCAAGACTGCATCGAGACTCTGTACGAATTCGGCAGCGAAGAGCAGCGGCAGAAGTACATTCCGCGCGTTTGCGCAGGCGAGACCATGTCGATGGACCTTACCGAACCAGACGCGGGAAGCGACCTCCAGCGCGTTATGCTCAAGGCAACCTACTCAGAGAAGGACGGCTGCTGGCTGCTTAACGGCGTCAAGAGGTTCATCACCAACGGCGACTCCGACATCCACCTCGTGCTGGCACGCTCTGAAGAAGGCACACGAGACGGCCGCGGACTGTCGATGTTCATCTATGACAAGCGCCAGGGCGGCGTCAACGTGCGCCACATAGAGCACAAACTGGGCATCCACGGGTCGCCCACGTGCGAGCTTACGTACAAGAACGCCAAGGCCGAACTGTGCGGAAGCACGCGCATGGGGCTCATAAAGTATGTCATGGCGCTTATGAACGGGGCCCGGCTCGGCATAGCCGCACAGTCGGTGGGCGTGTCGCAGGCCGCCTACAGCGAAGGACTGGCCTACGCAAAGGAGCGCCGCCAGTTTGACACGGCCATCATCGACTTCCCCGCCGTCTACGACATGCTGTCGCGAATGAAGGCCAAGCTCGACGCCGGACGCTCTATACTGTACCAGACGGCACGCTATGTCGACCTGTACAAGGCTCTCGACGACATAGCCCGCGAGCGCAAGCTGACGCCCGAGGAGCGCCAGGAGCAAAAGAAATATGCACGCCTTGCCGACGCCTTCACCCCGATAGCCAAGGGCATGAACTCCGAATATGCCAACCAGAACGCCTACGACGCCATACAGATACACGGCGGCTCGGGCTTCATAATGGAGTACAAGAGCCAGCGCCTGTACCGCGACGCCCGCATATTCTCAATATACGAAGGCACCACGCAGCTGCAGGTTGTAGCCGCAATACGCTACATCACCAACGGCACTTACCTTGGCATAATGAAGGAAATGATTGAAAGCGAGGTCTCCGAGGACATGAGGCCGCTGCAGATTCGCGTAGGCAAGCTCATTGAGATGTACGAGCAAGCCGTCAACTACGTCAAGGAGGCAGGCAGCCAAGAGGTGCACGACTTCCTTGCCCGCCGCCTTTACGACATGACCGGCGACATTCTCATGGCGCTGCTCATCATTGACGATGCCAGCAGGGCTCCCGAGCTGTTCCTCAAGAGTGCCCACGTATATGTGCGCCATGCCGAAGAAGAGGTTATCGGAAAGACGGCATACGTGAAAAACTTCATCGAGGAAGACCTCGTGTACTTCAAGACCGGCATGCCCACCGCAGAGCAATGCCGGTGCTGCAAGGAATGACAACAAGCACGAAAAACTACCCTCAAAGGCATGCCCCAGGCAACCTTTGAGGGTAGTTTATTTACTGCGGCTGGCGGAATACGGCCGGGCCGGGCAGCCAAACCTGTCATTCACCGGGCCACAGCGGCCGGCCGGCGCCCAGCAACCCTACCGCAACAACACCATGCGGCGCAATATCAGGTTCTTGTAACTGCGCCGCAGGTCGTCGGGCAGGAACGAGCGGTCTATCAGCTCAAACCACTTGGGCAGCACGCGGCCGAACTTCCGCGACAAGTTCTCTATCACCTTCTCGTCAACCCCCGATGCCGTTATGGCCTTATGGAAGTCGGCCTTGCGCAACCTGTTCTTCTTTCCGTTGAGCGTCAGGGCCAGTTCCTCGTTGTCTTCGGGCATGGCCAACGCCGTCGACAGCATGTCGTAGGCTGGCGTCAGCGTATATCCGAGGCCTGCGTTGTTGTAAAGCGAGAAGTTTTTTAGGTGCATGTCGGCATTGCCTGTTATCCAAGAGAACACCACAACCTCCCAGAAGTTGACCACATCGAGCTGCGGAGTAGCCGAGAACCGGCGTATTATCTTGGCTATTTGCTCGTAAGATCCCTTGTACTTATACTCCGTGAGGCGCTCCGACAACTGGCACATGTCTTCCATGGCCACCTTTTCTCCATCCTTCGTACGGTCTATCCGCCGCGTTATGTAGCACAGTTCGCCGTCGGCAAAGCGTATCAGCGAATGTGGCACCACGCTTATCTTGGCAGCCTCGGCCAGGTGCATGGTCACGTCCTCCAGCTCGGGCAAGGCCCTGTAGGCACTTGTCTGCGGCTTCAGGATAAACCGGCCCCACAGCCCGACGATGGTAAACCGGTCGGGCTCGTCGCGCCCGCCACGGCTGAGGTCGAGCGAGAGCTTGGCCTGTACGCCGGTGAGCGTGGTCTGGCTGCGCACAACCCGCTTGGCCAGGTCGCCCAGCTGCGAACGCACGTATGGCAGCTTCGGTGCCGTGGCAACGCCAAAAAACTTGCGGGCGCAGGCCGGATGAAAGTCAACCTGGCCCTCTTTCAGTTCCTTGTAACAATACAGACACTTGCCCATCAGCAGTCCTCCGTCATTTCTGGCACCACACTCACCGCCCCAATGCAGTCTTTGCAACATGCCAAGAGCAGCGACATGCGGTCGAGGCGGTTTATCTTCCAGCTTCTCTCGGCAATGCCGAGCAGCCACCCTTCGGGTATCAGCCCGTCGAAAAACGGGAACAGCACCGTGGCCTTGTAGGGCTCGCGGCGAAGCGGCAATGTCAAGCTCACTGCCTCGGCGCCGTCTGCCACAAGATAGTCGCGGTCATATTCAAACGTGAAACCGCTCTCGTCTTCGGACAGCCACCCCGCAAGGCGGTCATGCACATATACCTTAGCTCTCTTCATGGGCTATCACTGTTGATGTTGGACAATGTCGACGGGGCCCACCTGCCGCCCGAACAGCCCCAGCACCTGGTTCACCTTGTCGAGCCTCAGCGTCTGTTTGCCTTGCTCAAGCTCGCGCACAAAGCGCAGGCCCACGCCCGACTTGTCGGCCAGGTCTACCTGGGTAAGCCCGAACTGGCGGCGCATTTCTTTAACAAAATCTGCTATAACATTAACCATTCTATTATACCCGTTTGGGTACAAAGATACATATAAATCATTAATATTATACCTTTTTGGGTATAATTTATTTGGTTTTGCTTTCTATTACACCCGTAAGGGTATAATAAACGGGGCCGCATAAGGCCGCGCCAGCTACCTCACGCCACTCCGGCATTGCTGCAGCCACGACTGTCATAACATCATTCGCCGCCGTCGGCCACCCCGCCCCGACAGCGCCCTGACGGCGCCTGCCGCAGCGTCAGGGCCGCGCCCCGTCTGAATAACGCTGGTAGACACGCAGCCCGAAATCGGGTATTATGGAATAAACATATTCCATTATCGCGGCCAGATGGTGCTCGTATGGCTTCCATTCTTTCTGCTTGAGGAAGAAGTAAAACTCGAGCGGCAGCCCCGTGTTGGTGGCCTCGAGCTGCCTCACCATGAAGAGCATCGCGGTATTCACGTCGTCGCGCGATGCGAGATAGCGCTCAACGTAACGGCGGAAGAGCGTCATGTTGACCACCCCCGGCTGCATCTCACGCTCATCGAAGCCGTATTTGTCGACCAGCAGCCGGCGCATGCCGTCGTCTACAGGGCGTATGCACCTGAAGTCGAAGTAAACAAGGCGCTTCACCCTGCGCCCGTCGCCCTGCCTCATGCCTATCCAATTCTGGAACGAATCGTCGACAAGCGTCTGTGGAGTGATGGTAAGTATGGTGTTGTCAAAGTTGCGCACCTTGACCGTTGTAAGCGTAATGTCCTCCACAATGCCGTTGATGTCGGCCTTGGGCACGGTAATCCAGTCGCCGCGATGAAGCATGTCGTTGCTCGTAAGGCGTATCCCCGCCACCAGGCCCGATATGGTGTCCTTGAAAACGAGCATCAGCACGGCCGACGTGGCGCCCAGGCCGGCAATGAGCGTGAGCGGGTTTCGGTTGATGGCGATGGCCACCATGACTATCACGGCAAGGAAGATGATGAGAATCTTAAGCACTCCGCAGAACGTGTGGTAGTACTGCTGCAGCGCGGCGTGGCGCTTGTATTCATACCGCTTGAATGCGTCGACGAGCGAGATGCCCAGCAACATCGACATGACAGTGATGTATATGGCCGTTGCCCGCGCCATGATGTCTTGCACCAACGGCGTGCGCCAGAACACGGCGGGCAGCAGCATCCACACCACCACCGCCGGCACTATGCGGCATGCGGCGCGCAGCGAATGGGGGTTGAAGAGCAGGTCGTCCCACTCTATGACCGTGCGCGAGGCGAACTTCACCACGAGCGGCACCACCACCTTGTGGCATACGAGGTATGCCGCCCACGCCATGAGCGCCGTGAGCAGTATCATCACAACCGTGGTTATCACGTCGGCCATGCCCGGGCCCACCCCTATGTGGCCGAGCCACAGCTCTATGGTGTTGACAAAATCTTTCATCTACCTAAGTTGTTTGTTGTTAATTGCGCCCAAAGGCGTGCCAGTAGGCAGCGGGGCCACTCAGCCACGGCGGCTACGGCCGGCAGAGGGCTTCGCACACCCTGTCTTGAAACGCACGCCCCTCGGAGCCCCGCCTAATGCCCTGGTTGATGATGGCAAAGCACAGCACATGGCCGTTGGCCGCCGTGCAGTAGCCGGCAAGCGAGCTGATGGCAGTCACCGAGCCGGTCTTCGCCTTGACGTTGCCCGATGTAAACGTGCCCCTCATGCGCCTCCTGAGCGTTCCGTCTTCGCCGGCAACGGGCAGCGACGGCAACAGGTGCATATATATATTGGTGTTCTGATAGGCGTAGCGCAGCAGCATGACCTCGAGCTCGGCGGTGACATAATTATACAGCGACAGTCCGCTGCCGTCGGCAATGCGGTAGTCCGAGGGCCTCAGGCCCACCTTCTCGACAAGCCTCCTCACCACCGTGCGGGCGTCACGCGCCGTTGCGGGGTGCGCCCCGGTCGACGCCCCGAGCTGGTAGAACAGAGCCTCGGCGCACAGGTTGTCGCTCTCTTTCATCATCGGCATCAGCACCTGGTCGATGGTATGGGTGCGCGTTCCCACCTCGTAGGCCCCTCCCGGCTGGCGCCCGGCCACGGTGTCGGCCTCTACCACCACGCCCTCGTCGCGCAGCCTGTCAACGAATCGCTTCACAAACACGTCGCGCCGCGATATGAGCAGCGGCGACAGCACCGGGTTGTCGTCATCCCAGCACCACCCCTCGCCCAGCATGTCGGCGTCTTTCATGCTCTTGTCGGCAACAATCCTGCCGCGTATGGTGTCGATGCCCATGCGCCTGATGCCGTCGACAAACGAGCCCATGTCGTCTGAATTGAACCGCGGGTCGAAGCCACCCACGAGATAGACGTCACCGTTGAGCACCCCGTCTTCTATTGCGCCGGTGTAGCTGAGCGTGGTCTTAAACTGGAAAGAACCGCCCAGGCGGTCGATGGCGGCAATCGCCGTGACCACCTTCATCGTCGACGCCGGGCGCAGCAGCTGGCGCTCGTTGTGGCAGTAGATGGCGCTGTCGGCCGTAAGGTCGTAGACCATCAAGCCCACCTGCGAGCGATTGAAGAGCTCATTGCCGAGCAAACGGTCTATCCGCCCGGCCACATTGCCCGGCCACGCCGGCTCGCCCAAGGCTTCAATGCTGTCGGCGGCGGTGGTATCGGCCAAGGCCACGCCGAGCGAATCCTCCCCGCCGTCGTCACCGTGGACGCTGTCTTGGGCATGCAGACAGGCCGGCACAAGGGCAAGAAGCAAAATGGAGGCAAAGCGCCTCAGTAATGGTATCATGCGTTTTTATTTGTTCTGTCTCTGCAAAATTAATAAAAATCAGCCTAACGGCAAAGGATGTGGACAGCCAATCGACACTTTTGCCCCACGGAGCATGGCCCGACCAACGGCGCCAACGGTGGCGCAGCCTTTGCCCCGGGATGATTTTATTTTACAACAAGCATCATGAGAGCGGCCTGTGCGGCATGAGGGCGCCCACGGGCGTAAATAAGCCACTCTCGCGCAGCAACGCCCAACACCCTGACACAGAGCCCGTTGGCGGCGCAACCAGGCTGTATGGTGGCCACGACACGGCATCGCAATGCGACAACACGGCCAAACCGCCATGCAAAACCACCAATGCCAGCCCCGCCAAACAGGCCGAATCATTATGCCGCATGGCCCGTCCGGCTTCACGAAACGGCCCATTCTGCCATGCCAAACGGCCCGAATGGCAAGGCTGGATGGCCCCTGCCGGCATATTTCCGGCCTTGCGCCGGCCTGCAAATCCTATTTTGCAAGATGGCGCAACCCTTTATTTCTGCAAACAATATTTACACCACGTGAGCGTGCCTGACGCATGGCGTAGTGGCCCCGCAGCACGGCAAGACGGCCGCTCAGCCCGCAATGCCCTCAAAAAATTGTGGCCGCGCAACCTAATAGTACGCCGACATGTTTCTCGGAATCAGTTTTTTTATGTACATTTGCAGCCATATAAACATACAAGCGATATGGTTTTTAAGTACGATTTTCTGATTATCGGCGCAGGAGTCGCCGGTATGAGCTACGCCCTAAAGATAGCAAGGGCGCACAAGGGCAAGATCTGCATGATATGCAAGACCACGCTCGAAGAGGCCAACACCTCGTTTGCACAAGGCGGAGTGGCCTCGGTGACCAACTTGGAAGTCGACAATTTCGATAAGCACATAGAGGACACCATCATCGCCGGCGACTATATCAGCGACCGCCGCGCTGTGGAGCAAGTGGTAAGAAACGCCCCGGCACAAATCAGGGAGCTGGTTAGCTGGGGGGTGAACTTCGACAAGAAGGCCGACGGCGAGTACGACCTGCACCGCGAAGGGGGCCACTCGGAGTTCAGGATTCTTCACCATGCCGATGACACCGGGGCCGAAATACAGCGCGGACTGATGGCCGCCGTGCGCAGCAACCCCGACATTGAGATAAAGGAAAACCACTTTGCGGTGGAAATAATAACCCAGCACCACCTCGGCGTGAGGGTGACACGCCGCTCGCCACACATACAATGCTACGGCGCCTACGTGCTAAACCCCGACACACAGAAGGTTGACACCTACCTGAGCAAGGTGACCCTGATGTGCACCGGGGGCTGCGGAGCCGTCTACCAGGCCACGACCAACCCCGTGATTGCCACCGGCGACGGCGAGGCAATGGTATACCGGGCCAAGGGAACGGTGGCCGACATGGAGTTTGTGCAGTTCCATCCCACAGCGCTCTACCACCCGGGCGAAACCCATCCCGCCTTCCTCATCACCGAGGCCATGCGGGGCTACGGCGGAGTGCTGCGCCTGCCCGACGGCAGCTCGTTCATGGAGAAATACGACAAGCGCCTGTCGCTGGCGCCGCGCGACATCGTTGCAAGGGCGATAGACAAGGAAATGAAGATTCACGGCATCGACCATGTCTACCTCGACGTGACCCACAAAGACCCCGAGGAGACCAAGCGCCACTTTCCCAACATATATGCCAAGTGCAAAACGATAGGCATCGACATCACCACCGACTACATACCGGTGCGCCCTGCGGCCCACTACATGTGCGGAGGCATCAAGGTCGACCTCAACGGAGAGTCGAGCATCGAGCGGCTCTACGCCATCGGCGAGTGCTCTTGCACCGGCCTGCACGGCGGAAACAGGCTGGCCAGCAACTCGCTCATAGAGGCGGTGGTATATGCCGACGCCGCCGCCAGGCACTCGCTGGCCCATGTCGACGAGTACGACTTCAACGACAGGGTGCCCGAATGGAACGATGAGGGCACCATGACCAACGAAGAGAAGGTGCTCATAACGCAAAGCGTCAAGGAGGTGGGGCAGATAATGAGCAACTATGTGGGCATAGTGCGCTCCGACCTGCGCCTACACCGCGCGTGGGACAGGCTCGACATGCTGTACGAGGAGACCGAACGGCTGTTCAAGCGCGTCAAGGCAAGCCGCGACATCTGCGAGCTCCGCAACATGATCAACGTGGGTTACCTCATCACCCGATGGGCCCTTGAGCGCAAAGAGTGCCGCGGACTGCACTACACCATCGACTATCCGGTGCATGCCTACGACAAGAAATAACCCCGACGGAGCCAAGACAGCAATGCTGAAAGACTTTCTCATCGTCGGTGCCGGCAGCTTTGTGGGCGGCGGACTGCGCATGCTGGTGTCGCGCTATGTCGACAGCCATGTAGCAGCGGCGGTGGCCCGGGCGTCGGTTCCGGCCGCCATGGGCCTGCCGTTAGGCACGCTGGCGGTCAACTCTCTGGGCTGTTTCGCCATCGGGTTCGTGGCCGGGCTGCCCGCCGCCGGCGGCATGCTGCCGCCCCAGGCCAGGGCTTTCCTCACCACGGGGTTCTGCGGCGGCTTCACCACATTCTCTACATTCATCAGCGAGAACACCTCGATGATGCGTGCAGACAACCTCACCGGCATGGCCGCCTACATTGCCACAAGCCTCATGCTGGGCTTCATGGCGTTTGCAGCTGGCCAATGGGCTGCCAGGATGGCATAGGCCGCAAGCCGCCACACCGTCCGCCAAGACACACCAAAGGGCGCAACCCCTGCAGGGGGTGCGCCCTTTTTCTGTTGCCTTACAAGGGCGCAGGCAGCCCGGCCCGCGGCCTTGTGGCATGCCTGGCGGGCACTGTGGCTCAACGCTTCATCACCTTCTTGCCGCCAACGATGTAGATGCCGCCCTTCTGCATGTTGCCCACACGCTGGCCGCCGAGATTGTATGCCGGGCCGGAATGGGCATCGCCGCCTTCAACCGACGTTATGGCAGAAGCCCCATCGAGCACAAGACGGTAGGCATCCTTGGCCTCGCCGTCGGGCATGGGCATGTAAGCGCTGCCGGCTTCGATGGCCGTGGCAGTGTTGAGCCGCATCGACGGGGCGCCGGAAGCCTCGTCATGGCCCAGCACATAGACGCTGGCCGGAGCCACATCCACGGGACTCAACGTGCCCACGAGCAGGTTGCTTGCAGGCTCGGGGGCCGCAGCCGACCTGCCGAACGTGTAAGACCCCTCGGCCGCATGGATGATGAAGCCCTCGCCGGCCGGTATGCCGACAACCTCGGTGAGCACGGCCTCGTCGGCCCTGACAGACGAGATGACATACGCCTTGGCCCCCTCGGGCACTTCGGCATCATAGCTCAGGCATGCCGCAGCCCAGCCGGAAGCGCCCACGGCCACCTCCGTGGCATAGCGCACCGGTGCCGACTCACCGCCCAGGCCGCCGTTGGCGTTGGCCGAACGCACGGTGTAGGTTCCCTCGCCGGGCAACTCATAAGACGTTGCGGTGGTGTTGTCGAGGTACTGTCCGTCGCGGAAGACCACGTAGCAACGTGCGTCGTCGAGGTCGGCCCAACGCAGGGTGCTGCCCTCTATGGCCACCACAGGGGCCTGGCTCACGGCAGTCTCTTCGGTCGGGAGCCAGCTGTCGGTGCCTCCGAGCACGTTGCGCAGCGTGTAGGCGGCGGCTTCCTCGGCAGTGAGCACAGGGTTGTAGGCATTCGTACTCGACGGAGAGTTGGTGCGTCCCGACAGGTCTACGGGCTCACCATCGCCGTCGATGGAGCCATACTCGAAGAAATGGGTGGGCAATTCGGCCATCGAGGCCCATCCGGCCGCCTGCGGCAACACCTCCATGGTGGTGTTGATGTAGGCAATGCGCGGCTCGTTCTGCCACGGGCGGCCCAGAGAGTAAGTGCCGTCTACCACTGCCTCGCTACCCTCTACGCAGCTTATGGTGCAACTGTCGAACACATAGCCGAAGTCGAGCCCGGCCCCGGTGGAAGGCGCCGCAATGCAGTTGCCGCCGCGGTTCTCAAGCACCAAGTCGGTGTTATAGTAGTAGTTAGACCCTCCGCCGCATATAAAGTCGACGGTGCCGTGTATCTCGCAGTCTTCGAAATAAGCCCTCTCGCCGGTCACCTGAGTGTCTTGGTTGCTGAGCATGCGCACATTGCGCATTGCCGTCTTGTTGCCGCCATAGACAGCCACGGCCACCCCCTTGAGCTCAGACGCCCCATAGTCGTAATCATTGCGCACGGTGAGGTCTTGCAGATAGAAGCCCGTGCGGTCGCGAAGGTTAAGCACCGGGTTGCTGATGCCGTCGCGCAGGCCGTGCAACACGACGCCGTCGCGGCTCTCGCCCACCAGCGACACATTGTAGGCCGTGAGCCGTTGCTCGGCCGAACCGAAGTCGTAGTCGCCGTTCTTTATGAATATCGTCTTGCGGGGGGCGTCGGCCGAAGTGCTGGCAGCGTTGACGGCAGCCACCGCCTCAGAGAATTCGGCAGCCGTGGAAACCACATAGTCGTAGGCGGCCTTGGCTGCAACAGCCTTGCTGCCCACGCTGACGGGTATGACAACAGGCTCGTCGTTGGCATTGCCGTAGGTGTCGCGGGCGGCCCCTGCGGCTATTGTAAAGGTGTAGTCGGTGTCGTACTGCAAGTCCCACACGGGGAAGTAAAGCGTCGACGAGCCACCCTCGGCCGTCACGGTCTGCCCTCCTATGGTAGCTTCGGTGGCCTGCATCTCGCGGTCGAAAGCCACCGTCACCACGCAGTGGTTCTTGTTGTCGGTAGGCGTCACGCTTGTTGCCGTGGGCACCGGCGACGTTGTCACAGCCTGCTTCTCGACAGTCAGCTCAAACCAAGCCACGGGCTGGCCGCCTCCCTGCAGCGTAAACGTGATGGGGGTTCCGGCCTTGTGGCCCTCAAGGTTAACCACGAGGTCGTACATCGTGGCATCGGGCTCGTCGTAGTCGTGCTTGGTCGGTATGTACACCACGGCGTCGCCGGCAGTGAGCGATGCCAGTTCGCCGGCGTTGTAGTTGGCGTTGAAGTCCTTGAACACCACCTGCTTTACAACCACATCGGCAGGCACGCTCCACGTGTTGACCTCAGAGTTGAACTTAAAGCTGCTGTTGTTCCATCCGTCCAGGCTCTCGGTGGTGAGCGTGTAAAGCCCGTTTGTCCATGTGCCGTCGCCGCTCTTGCCCTCTGAAGTGTACTTCAGCTGCACCGTCTCGTCGTTTTCCGACATATTATATATATGCACTCCCTCGACCGTCAGCACATATTCGCGTGTGGCATTGCCATCGGCCACGGTCACGGTATACGTGGCCGATGTGCCCATAAGCACGCCAATGCCCTCGGCCACGGTGCCATCGATGAAGCGGGCCTCGACCCTTGGCAAGGCCGTATAGACATTTCCGCCAAACACAGCCTCGTGTGCGTCGGCGTTGAGAGCGTCGAGCGTCTCGGCCGGCAGTTCCTCGCCGTCAACCGTGATGGCTGTCATCAGCATGTCGCCGAGGCGGAACAGGCGCAGCGTATATTCCTCCTGCAAGGCGGCGGCGCCCTCGACGGGCTCCACCCTCATTGCCACCACCACGGCGGTGTTGGCCTGGGGCACAGGCACAGAATAGTTGCCGTCGGCCAAGGCTGTGACGGCAACGGGGTTGCCGGCCTCGTCGGCGGCTGTCACAGAGAGCGTGCAGTTCTGCGACTCAACCCCGAACGTAACCTCTTCACCGGCGTAATCCGTCGGTAGGTTGCACAGCCAGTCGGTGGAATCGCCCCCGACCACCGTCTGCCCGGCTATGGTCACGCCGGTGACCGAGGCCATGAGCGACGCCAGGTGGTTGAAGCCAACGTTCTGGTAGTTGCATATATACCCGTCGGACTCTGACGAGAAAGCCAGCGTGAGGGTCTTCAGGCCTTCAGAGATGTAGCCCGGCAGCACTATCGACTGTTCGGCATACGACGCCGACACGCTCTCGTCGATGGCGAACGACGTGCTTGCCTCCGTCGCTCCCGTAGATGCATCGGCCACCGTCACCAGCATGGTGCCGCCGTCATACCGCGCCATGTCCATCGTGAGGCTGTAGGCCCCGGCCTGCGTGCAGATGAAGCCGTAAGAGGCGGCGGCGCCATTCCTGATGTAGCCCACGTTGCCGGCCGACTCCACCCGCATGCCCCCGGTGTATGTGCCGCCGGCAAGCGTTATTGCGCCTGGCACGCGGTCGTAGCCCGAAGCGGCCGCGAACGACAGCCGCCCCCAGTTGCCGGCGTAGCTGCCGGTGGCCTCCGTTACGGCGAAAGTGAGCGTATAGCTGCCCGCGGGCAGCGATGAAAGCAGGTAACGGTGCTCGTCGGTGAGGTCCCACGACTCGGTGTCGGTCACGGTAACGTCGGTGTCGAGCACCGTGCCGCCGTCTCCGGCCAGCGTGAGGCGCAGCATGGCCTCATCCTTGGCGCCGGTGGCAAACGACAGTATGTAGTCTTGCTCTACCGTGTTGCGCACATCGAATTTGACAACAGTGCCACTGCCGGTGCTCCCAACGTTTGCCCCGTCGTTCTCGACAGTGCAGTTGGTGAGCTCAGTGGCATCATTCCAATCTACATAGCTCCCGTCGGCCATCGGCACGTCTACAGGAGCTGCGGCCTCTGCCTCGACACTGCGGCCTGCAAGGCCGACGAGGAGAAGCACGACAAATGTCAGTAGTTTTCTGCTCATTTTGCTAAGTTTTAGGTTCCATTTATCGTGGGCAAAGATACATTATTATGCCAACGGCACAGTGTAAAAATTGACTTTTGATTCGCAAAAGCATCCCCTGCCTCATCATTATAACCTCGATGGCGCCCCATGGCAGCAACTTTTCATCCCAAAGCAAACAATTTATCCACCACAACCAAATAGATGCCAACACTTCACCCAAAACAACCCGCAACGCCATGGCCACTGAAGCGCTGGGCCAAAGACGCGGTAAAAATCGGCGACACACCCCTGCCGGCAAGATGGCGGAGGCCCTTCGGCCGGCCGAAACGGCCCATAGAGCAATGCCGAACGGCCCATATTGGCGCGCCATACAGCCCGTTTTGCAAGGCAAAACGGCGGCCGCGGCCAACCACCTGTGGCACAGGCACATAGCCACGCGGCCAAGAACGCATGGCGGCATATGAAAAACCACGACACACCGGCAGCCGTGCCTGCTGCCGGCTTCGGCCGGCAGCAGCCTGCAACGCACCCCCTTGGCGCAGCCGCAGCCACTGCCACAGCAGCAGCGGCAGCAGTGGCTGTGCAACGGGCCACGGCCGCAAACAAAGCCGGGGCACATCTGTATCGAATGCAGATGTGCCCCGGCATTAGTCCGAGACCGTTGTCAGGCCCCACGGTCAGCGCGTGAGCGAGAACTTAAGGCTCAGCCCGAAGTCTTGCGTAGTGGTAGGATAGCTGCTGCTGGCCAGCAACGGCGTGTTGGTCTGGCGGTCGTAATAAGCGCTCAGGGTGAGCAGTCGCGAAAGCGTATAGTCGGCCGAGAACGACAGCTTGAAGGCAGAGTTGCCGCTGCTGGCGGCGCTCGTAACCGTAGCAATGTCGCGCGTTATGGCGGCCTGCTTGCGGAACGATATGTCGAGCCGCAGGTTGAGGTCGTGGTTTACGCCCGATGTGCGTCCGGCCGTCGACGTAGCCTGCTTCGTGTCGGTGGCTTTCTTGTTGCCACGCTGCGTCTTCTTGATTTTGCGCGACGCCCCGCTTCCAAACAGGTTGAAGTTGCTAATCTTGTATCCCATGCCTATCACCCAGTCTTTGCTAAGCGCCTCGTTGATCTGTATGCTGGTCATGCTAAGGCTTATCACGCGCGTGGTGCGGTACTCAACCTTGCACGTCAGGTTGTTGTTGAGCGTAAGGTCGACGCCGAGCAGCGGCGAGAAGGCCTCGTTGATGCTCACCGTGCTTACGTTGTACATGCTGTTCGGCACCGGGTTGCCCGTGGTGGCGTCGGTGATGAAGCCCAGTCCGTCCATGTACTCACGGTAAGTGCTGTAGGTGGCATAGCTGCCCACGGCATACACACTCTTGTATGAGTGGTTGATGTTTACGCTCTTGAAGTGGTCGCGCAGCCACGGCAGCTTGCTCAGTCCGCTGTACTTCAGTGTCCAGTTGGGCAGCAGCCGCTTGAGTGTCGGGAATATGTCGAGCGACGAGCCGGCCCCCGAGGTGTAGGCAGACAGGAATGCCGGTATGAGCACGTCGGCGCTGTACCTGTTGACCTCGCCCAGTTCGGGGTTGTAGGGCGAGCCGCTCAGGTTGATGCCATTGGCGTCGTAAGTGCCGTTGGGATACCTCGTGTTGGCATAGCGCGCCTGCACCCTGTCGCGGAAACCGTCGATTGAGGCGCAGAACCGCTCAAAGGTCTTCGACGCATATCCGTTGCTCGCGTCGCCCATACCCTCGAAGGCGCCCTTCAGGCTTATGGTTGTCATGTTGAACGAACCGCTCTGCGTGGTTGGCATACCGTCGTACATGTATTGTATGCTGCGCGAAGTGTTGACCGTGCGGCTGGCGTTGAGGTCTATCTTCAGGTCGGGTATGGGCTCGAGCGTGAGCCTTATCTGCAAGTCCTCGCTGCTGTTGGTGGTGGCCGGGGTGGCCACACTGTCGTTGCACAGCAGCCAGTTGTTGTCGTAAGCCTTCTGCAAATAGCTGTCGCCGACAAAGCCGAAAGCGAAGTCGAGGCCCGGCGACATGACGCCGCCCGTGCGCTGCCCGAGCATGTCGCCCACGTTGGGCAGGAATCCCGGCAGCGACATGGAGTACTGGTTGCGGTATGATATGCCCACGCTGCGCACCATCATCATGAAGCGCGCGGCATACTGGGCCGGCTTATACCACCACTGCTTGTCGAGCGGTTCCTTGGGGGTGATGCTCAGCTTTATCTGAACGGTGTCAAGATTGCGTATGAGTATCTTGTTGTCGTCTATCACCTTGTACTTCAGCTTGTACGGATGGCCGTCCTTGGTGCGGGCGGTCACGCGCAGGCGGCGGCTCTTCTTGCCGTGGGCCACGGTGACGGTGGTGTCGGGCTTGAGCGTTATCTCGCGCTGGTAGGTGTTCTTGTTGCGCGGCAACTGCATGGCCTGCTTCTTGTCGGCAGGTGTCTGCACGAGCAGACTGTCCTTGCCCTTGGCCGCCTGCGAAACGCTCTTGGGCCTCGGCTTGGCTGCCGGGCGGCGCACCTTAGGCTTGACCTTGCCCACCTCGTCGTTTGCCTTCTTGAGGAAAGGCACATGGTTGTAGAGCGTCTCCATGTTAAACGTGGAGTTGACGTTGAGGTTTCGGTTGTTGGTAATGGTGTTGCCGAGCGACGTTCCGTCGTCGAGCTCGGTGCCCCTCACCCACGAGTAGTTTGCCGTATAGCTGGCGTCGGCGTTGAGCCAGTCGAATATGGGCAGCTTGTTGAGCGGCAACTGGTATGAGGCGGTGAACGTCTGCTGATAGTCGAGCGGCGTCCCGAGGTTCTTCAGGCTCTGCTTCACAGAGTCTTTCCACACCTTGTACTGGTCGGGATAGAGGTCTTTGTTCACCGGTGTATATGGCTCTTCTATCTCGGCGTGTGTAGCCGACTGGAAGTTCATGTGCAGGTTCTTTGTCAGGTCCCACCGCAATGAGAAGTCACGGTTCCACAGGAACTGCGAACTGAAGTTGAGAGGGAGCTGCGAACCGCCCACGCTCTCCATGTCGCGCTCCTGCAACTCATAGTAGTTGCGGGTGATGTCAGTGTTGAACGCGATGTTTTGCGGCAGGTAGTTGAACGCTATCGCCTTCGGGAAGTTGAGCCACTTGCTCTTTCCCTTGAGTTTCTTGAACGGCTCAAACGACTTGTACACGGGCGTATAGCTGTAGTTCATCGACCCGCTCCACTCGTCTTCCTTCTCGTAGACGGTGGTCTCGCCCGACGTATACCGATGCGAATGGCTGTAGCTGAACGAGAAGTTGGCCGGGTCGTAAGGCATGGGGTGGCGCTTGGTCTTTATGCCAACGCGCATGTTTGAGAACGAAAGGTTGGTGTTGGTTGTCTTCGTCACGGCTATCGACTCGATGGAGTCGCGCTCCTGCTCGTTGGCCGCCGACTCGAGGGCGTCGTCAAGCGTCATGTCGGTGTCGAGCGGGTTGTACTTCGGGCGCGTCTCTTCCTTGGTGACAGAGTAATAGAACGGTATGGTCACATTGGCCTTGTCGGGGAAGAACTTGCCCAACTCGAGGTTTGCCGTGAAGCTGTAAGTCTTGTAATCGTCGGTCGACCGCGCCGCAATGCCTTCCTCGAGGCCGCCAAACCCGTCGGTCATCATCTTGCCGGTAAGGTTTACCGTGCCGAAGTCGGAGAGCTGCATGTTGAGCGCTCCCGATGCCGCCCAGCCGCCTTTGTTGTTGAATTCGAGCAGGCGGAGCTCGTTGACCCACACCTCTCCCGACTTAACCGAACCGGAAATGTTGCGCACACCAATCATCATCGTCTTCACTTCGCCCAGCGAGGGGTTGCCCATGATGCTCACCTTGTTGTTGGGCTTGTCGCTGTCGTACTCGGAGTAGACCGTCGTGTACGACGCCCCGCCCACTGCACGGGCCTGGTTGCGGGCCTTCTTCAGGGCGGTGAACACGCTCATGTCAATGTCGAGCATGTTGTCGGCGGGCCATACGAGGGCACAGTCGGTGGTAGAATACTTGTCATACTGCCCTGGCGCAGTGAGCTTGAGCGGTATCTCATACTCGTAATAGTTGTTCTTGTAGTCGCTGCCAAGGCGTATGAACACAGCCAACTGGTCGTTCTGAAGGTTTGTGGTGTTCTGTGCCAGGGCGTTGGCGTGGACGAACAGCTGCAGTCTCTTGTACTGTCGGAGGTCGAGGTTGGTGTTCTTGTAAACAGCCTTCGACTCGTTTTTCGACAGGTTGTTGACCGTCATGTTGAGCGCCTGCTCGTTGTTCTCGACGAGCTGCGGCTGCGACGGGTCGCTCACTCGGCTGATGCCCGGAGGCAACACGTAGTTGACGGGCTGCTTGTCGTTGTGTTCCTCTATGTTGACGGCGCTCGTCTCCAATGTTCCGCTGCTGCTCGCGCTGTTGTCGAGCGTCTGCTCATACGTGCGCCACTCGCCCCTGACGAGGTCGAGGCTGCCGAACCTCAGCACCACGGGGTGCTTGAAGTTGGTGAGGAACATGCGCATGAAGCGTATCGAAGTGAAGTCGCTTATGGAGCCGATGCGCTCGGCATCCTCAGAGTTTAGGGGTATTCGGAACTTATACCAGTGCACGGTCTCCTTGTTGCCGTTGCGCAGCGTGGGGGCCACCTCGCGCACATCGGCCAGGTAGTTGTGCCCGATGTTGTTTTCGTTGAGGTCTTCCGGCCGTATGCTCACCTTGTACTGGTAGTATCGCTCATACTCGTTGAGGGTGTAGTCCTGGTTGATGTCTTCCACGTCGGGCCCCGTCTTGTACGACGTGTCGTAGCTTTCGTTGTTGCCGTCGTTGTCGGGCGAGTTGCCCTGTGGGTTGTTAATGCGCTTGTATCTGTCGAGTATCGACGTCTGCTGTGCATCGAAGTCCGAGCCCCTGAAGTAGTGGTAGTTGTCGTTGGCTGGGTCTTGCGTCCATGCGTTGCGGATGCTGTCGTTGGCCAAAGTCTGCACGAAGTTGTTGAATTCCGTGTAAGATTCAAACGTGCGCTCCTCGTCGTCGGTGAGCCCGTTGAAGCCCACGTCCTGCATGGCTCGCGCCCCCGAGGTGGTGGCAAAGGCGTAAGTCTGCGTGGCCTGCACCGGCACCTTTCCCCATTGCGTTGTCGTGAAGCTGCTGGTGCCGTCCACCGGCATGCCGCTCTCGTAGAACTTCTTGCCGTCGTGCAGTATGTCCTCGCTCACTTCGCCCAGGTTTATGTACAGGTCGCCGCCATAGTCGGCAGCGTCGCCTGCCGTCCTTGTATATATGAACGGGTCGAGCAGCCAGAACTCGATATACTCTATGTTGGCCGTCTCGAAGTCGTTGGTGTCGAGTTTTCGCATCATGCCTCCCCACTTTCCCTCGGGGTTCTGCAGCGAACCGTCGGGGTTGAGGCTTGTGCTGAAGTTGTAGGGGCCCCGTTCGGTGGGATAGTAAGCCATGTTGAGCACGTCGAGCGTCGACGTGGCGCCGTTGTATGAGCTTTGGTCGCGGTTTGGATAGAGCTCGCTCACGAACACTTCGCGCACGTAGTGGTTTGAAAGCTGGTTGAGGTCGCTCTTGATATGGTCGGGCGTCAGGGTGCTGCTCTCGTATGTGAAGAGCGGGTCGATGTTGTACCACGCCATACGTGCCCTGTTGAAGCCGCTGGTCAGCCCTGTCCGGTCGTCGTGTTCGGGGAAGAGCGACGGCGTGCTTGAGATGAACCACGACTTCGGGTCGGACACGTCGATGCCGTTTTTGGTGTTCTCGAAGTCGTCGATATACGATGCGTCGTCTTGCGTTCCGCCGGCCTGTCCGGCAATGAGCTGTGCGAACTCACCCGTGAACGATATCTGCGAAGGCTGCGTAAGGTGAAGGAATGGCAGCTTGTCGAGCACGTTGGTGAGCCACTGGCTCTCTTTCTTCCAGTTGATGTTGAGTCCCCAGAGGATGTTGTTGAGCGGTTCGGAGCCCATGGTCACCTTCGACGTCAGTGGCTGTTCGTGCAGCCTCTGGAACGTACCGCCGATGAAGAAGTCCTTTGTGAAGTCGTACTCCCAGTTGAGTCCGAACATGGTCTTGCGCAGCATGCCGTAGTCGGTGTTGCTCTCCAGGCTCACGTTGACGGCCGTGCCGGCGTCGATGATGCTCTGGTTGAGTATCGTCACCTCGCCCGCCGAGTAGTCTACGCTATAGTCTGTGCCCTCGGTGAGCACCACCCCGCCGGCGGTGACGACCACCGAGCCCTGCGGAACGTTGTAAGCCCCGAGCGAGATGACGTTGGCCGATGTGCCCTTGTACTGTCCTGTGAGTATGTATTTGTTTTTCTCGGCTATCTGCTTGGCCGAGGTCTTGGTCTGGTCGTACAGCTCTGTGAATGCGTAGTGCTCCGCCCTGTCGGCCGGGACGCCTGCGCTGACAAGGTAGTTGTAGAGGTATGAGCCAAACGGTTCGGCCTTTGGGAAGAACACCCGCCCGTTGCTGACGGTGTATCCCTCCACGTAGTCGAAGTAGCCGTTGGCGTGCGGCTTGTTGTTGTTGTCGAGCCGGTCGGCCCCGAGCACCCTGATGATGATGTTGTCTTTTACCTGCTGCTCGGGGATATACGACAGGTAGACGCCCGTAGTGTCGCTCTGGTACTTCACGTCGAGGCGGAATTTAGTCTTCTCAACTGTCGAGGCGAGGTAGTATACGTTTTTCATCATCAGCCGCCAGTTGCCCATTTCCGGCGTGTTGCTGGTGTTTTTGAGCGACTTTACGAATATGGCCTCGTTGGTGTTGGTGTTGTCCGAGGCAAACTCACCTACCTGATAGGTCACTCCCCCCAGCGTATACTCATAGGCAACGGCCAGCACCTGGTCCGACTGGAGCGACGTACGGAGCGATATGTAGCCCAGCGCCGCGTTGAGTGTGTATTCCGACGAGGTGAGCAGCCGGGCGCTCTGCACCTTCTCATAGTCGACACCGCCCGTAAACCCGCTTATGGCGTCGAGCACGGAGTTGGCCTGGTCGATGTCGCGTGCGGCAGAATACTGAGTGGTCATGGCCGAGTATTCGGTGTTGGCCGAGTTTTGCGGCGGCACGTCGCCCGTGCCTCCCCATATCGGGTTAGACGTGTGGCGGCCCTCGCCGAGGTCGGTGAATGCTATGATGTTTCGAGTGTTGCTGGTCGTGCCGGTCTTGTTGGTCACCCACACCTCCACGCGCGTTATGTTGATGCCGGTCATCACGTTTGGCAGCGACGACATGGCCTGGTCGTAGCGCTCGCGGAAGTAGTGAGAGAGAAAGAAGTGGCGGTTCTCCTCATAGTCGGCCACGTCGAGCTCAAACGGTGTGGTCTGCGTCCCGCCACGCGACGAGACGCTCTTCGTGGTCGAGTTTTTCTGCGATATGACCGTTTGCAGTTTCAGCTTGCCGAACTGCATGTCGGTGCGCACTCCGAACAGCGAGCTGGCCCCTTTTATCAGCGACGAGTTCGAGGGGAACGTCACGTTGCCTGCCTCGACGAGCTTTATTATCTCGTCTTCCTTGCCTTCGTAGCGCAGCTTGATGTTCTTGGTGTCAAAGTCGAAGGTGGCGTCGGTGTTGTAGTTTAGGTTCATGTTGACCTTGTCGCCCACCTTTCCGTTGACGTTGAGGTTTATCTTCTCGTCGAAGTCAAACGACTTCGTCTTCCTGTTCCTTATCGGCAGCGACGGGTTGTCGATGTTTTTCATCGTCATGCCCAGCTTCAGCTCGGCCGTACCCTGGGTCTTTATGCGCACCCCTCCGGGGCCGAATATCTTCTCGGCGGGCCCGAGGTCGAACTTCATGTCGGTGAACGAGAATTTCTCCTTGCCCTTTGCCGCCACGTTCTCGGCGTCTTTGCGCCTGAAGAACTCCTGCATAGAGCGCCTCTCGCTCCACTTCCTGTATTCCTCGGGCGTCATGAGCACCGGCGCGTTGAGGTAAGTGTCGCCAATCTTCGAGCCTATGAGATACATGTCGAGCGAGTCGTCATACTCCACCTGCTGCCTGATGTTGTCGGGCATCTTGAGGTCGATGGCCGACGAGTCGAGGTCTTCCACCACCACGGGTGCCGTCTTCTTTATCTTCCAGCGCGGGTGGAGCAGCGAGTCGGGTATGGGCTCGTCGTCGGCCACGAGCTTTGGCTGCGCCTTGGGCGCAGGCCGCTTGGCGGCGGTCTTGTCGTCTTGCGGCGGCATGGCCAGCGCACACACGCTGAGCAGCGATATGAGTATATAGAGCGTTCTCTTCATCGGTCTGTTACTGTTGTTGTTGTCCGCGGCAGGCCCGCCGTCTGCGGCAGGCCTCCGGCCGGGGCGGGAAATCATGTTGGCAAAGCGGCCGGCACAATGACTCACGCGGCGGCCCGCCGTGCCATACGGCCCGTTTCACACCTCCATACGGCCTGTTTCACCGCCCGGAACGGCCCGTTTGGCACCCCAAAGTGGCCTCTGCGCCAATCCACTGTGGCACAATGGCTTGGGCCGCGCGGCCACGGAGTCGAAACGGCTTTGCGCCAACGGTCACTTTATCTGCTTCAGGGCCAGCTTCACCACCTCTTCGACAGGGGCATCGGGGCGCTCCTGGAGTATCTGCACCACCACCTTCTGCGACGGGGCGGGCGCAAAGCCGAGCATGGTGAGCGCGCTCACGGCCTCGTCCTTCACGCGGTTGTCGACAGGCGCCGAGACGGAGCCGCCCACAGGTATCTCGCCCGTGATGCCCAGGGCCACAATCTTGTCGCGCAGGTCTACGATGATGCGCTGCGCCGTTTTCAGCCCAATGCCCTTGACACTCTTTATCAACCGCTCGTTGCCGGTGGATATGCTGTCGCAGAGCTCGGCCGGGGTCATCGACGAGAGCACCATGCGCGCCGTGTTGGTGCCCACGCCCGACACGCTTATCAACAGCTCGAAGAGCTCGCGCTCCTTCCTGGTGGCAAAGCCATACAGAGCGTATGCGTCTTCGCGTATGGCCTCATATACATATAGCTTTACCTCTTTCCTGCCCTGTATGGCCGTGTATGTGTTGAGCGAGATGTTGAGCCCGTAGCCCACGCCGCACGCCTCGACGGTGGCCAGCGCGGGTGTCAGCTCCGCAAGCTCACCCTTAATGTATTCTATCATCCTTTTTGCTTTGTTGCTGTTTGTGTATATACACCTTTATAAACGCCGTTTGCTTACGATTTATTGTATCCCGGCGGCAAAACATGAGCGATTATTGCAGTGTGCAACTTTTTACTTATTTTAAGTGCCCATCTGTCACGCTTCTCATTCAAAAAGACTACTTTTGCAATCGGAAACGAACAAGTTTAACTTTTTAACACCATAAAAAGATGAAGAAGATAAGAGCAGCCGTAGTGGGTTACGGCAACATCGGACACTACACAGTGCAGGCCCTCGAGGCCGCACCCGACTTCGAGATAGCAGGCATAGTGCGCCGCCACGGCGCCGAAGGCAAGCCGCAGGAGCTGTCTGCCTACGAAGTGGTGAAAGACATAAGGGAGCTCAAAGACGTCGACGTGGCCATCCTGGCCACCCCCACGCGCAGTTGCGAGGAGTACGCCCGCCAGATTGTGCCGCTGGGCATCAACACTGTCGACAGCTTCGACATACACCAGCAGATAAGCCAGTACCGCTCTGACATGATGCCGATATGCCGCGAGCACGGCCGCGTGTCGGTGATTGCCGCCGGATGGGACCCGGGCTCCGACTCGATAGTGCGCGCGCTGCTGCAGAGCCTTGCCCCCAAAGGGCTGTCGTACACCAACTTCGGCCCCGGCATGTCGATGGGCCACAGCGTGTGCGTGCGCTCTAAGGCCGGCGTGAAAAACGCCCTGTCGATGACCATCCCCCTGGGCGAGGGCATACACCGCCGCATGGTGTACGTTGAATTGGAAGACGGGGCCAGCCTCGACGAGGTGACCAAGGCCATCAAGGCCGACCCCTACTTCGCCAGCGACGAGACCCATGTCTTTGCAGTGCCGTCGGTTGACGAGGTGCGCGACATGGGCCACGGCGTGCACATGACGCGCAAGGGCGTCAGCGGAAAGACGCAGAACCAGCGCTTCGAGTTCTCGATGAGCATCAACAACCCCGCCCTGACCGCCCAGGTGCTGGTCAACGTGGCCCGCGCGTCGATGCGCCTGCAGCCCGGATGCTACACTATGATCGAGATACCCGTGGTCGACATGCTGCCCGGCGACCGCGAAGAGCACATCGCCCACCTCGTGTAACCCGGCGCAAACAACTGCCTGCCGGGGCACATACAGACAATCCCGGACTCCTCACCACAGTGGTGAAGAGCCCGGGATTGCATTTTCCTTGGACGCAAGCCGCAAGGGGGCTGCGGCCGGAGGGCTGAAGGCCGAGTCAGTTTCCGGCCATGGCGGCGCACCGCCGCGCCACCCAGAGCAAATAACGGCGCACGGGCAGAAGCACCCGCCAGCAAGCCGCCAGCATGCGTTCGGCCGGCGAGCTGCAGTCGACCACCCTGCGGCCACGCACAATCCTGACCACACAGCCTACCACGTCGCACGCGCGGCAACGCTCGGTACGATGCAGGTTGCCGTCGCCCATGAGCAACAGCCATCCGCCACCAACCCGGTAAACACGGTGAACCACATAGCCCAAGCCTGGCACACGGGCGAGCACAATGTCGCCCACGGCCGCGCCACGGGCACCCTGCAGCACCACACTGTCGCGCCCACCGGCAATAAACGGAAACATGCTGTTGCCCTGGGCACGCAGCGTGACACGCTGGCCGGCAGCCAGCAAAGACGACACCTGGCCGAAAAACTCGTCGTTGTCGAGCACCAGGCTGCCGCAACCGGAAGCGTCGCCACCGGCCGGAAAACCCTCGTTCACATCATCCATACCTACATTCAAGTTAAGCCGGCAGTGGCGTTTCACGGCCACATGCCTGTATTAAGTAGCTGTTCAAAATTAACCGATGCAATTGGCCTTGCAGGGGGAATATATATATCTTTGCCAACATCTTGTGCGCTCTTTCGGGGTAGCATGCCAACACAATCTGATGGCAATTAATTTAGAGCACATTCTTATAAATAATTGCAAAAAACAAAAGCCCCCTTTCCACCTACGCTTAGGCAGAAAGGGGGCTGCACATAGGAATGGCTTAGCTGCACAGCCCTATCCGTCGCGAACCGGGCTGTGGTCAAAACCATTAAGTATAATTAGAAATCCGATTAGTTGCTCCTCGTGATAACGGCACGGCTCAGGCGCGGGTCGTCGTAGAACATGTTGTCGACGCCGCCCTTATAGTCAATCTTAAGCTGCGACTTGTTGACGCCATACTCATTGACAAGGCAGTCGAACACAGCCTCTGCACGCTTCTTGCTCAAGCGCTCGTTGAGACCCTTCGAGCCGGTGCCCTTGTCGGCGTAGCCGGTAACGGTGTAGACAGCGTTGGGATCGCCCTGCTTGATCACTTCGGCGAGCAAGCCAAGGTTAGCACGCGACAGGTTGCTGAGCTTCGACTTGCCTATCTCGAATATCACGAGGTTGGCAGCAGCCACAATCTTCTCGCGCTCCTGTCCGCCACGGGCCAAGGCCTCCTTCAGGCGGGCGTTCTCCTCGCTCATCAGGTTGAGCTTCTCACGCATTGCGTTGATTTCGTCGTTGTTGTAAACAAGGCGGGTGACAGTCTTGCTGCGATCCCAGCCACGCGGCTTGAACTTGTAGGTCAGGCCGATGGTGGCCGTAAACATGCCCTCGCCGCCGCGGCCGCCGGGCTCACCGTCAAACTCGTCGTTGACCATCGTTCCGCGCAGGTCGAGGTTGAGGTCGAGGGCCGAACTCAGGCGGAACGAGTTGAGCAAGCCGAAGTGTGCCGATATGTCGGTTGCCGAAGGCTCCTCCGACACCTTCATCACGCCAAGGCCACCGTAGGCGCTCAGGTTGTAGACCCTCTTCTCGTTGTATCCGCAGAGCAGGTTTGACAGGTTGAACAGGGCGTCGAAGTGGAAGTTGAAGTAGTTGAACTTCTGCTTCTCGAGCCAGTAGCCGTTGCCACCCTTGCCCGGCACGTCCTCGCCGGTGCTGTGGGCCAGGGCCCCCTTCTGCGTTGCGCCCTTTACGGTCAGTCCGCTGTACATGAAGCGCACACCGATGCCCGGAGTAAACCACTTACCCACAGCCACGTCGAGCGCCCCGCTCAGGCGGTCGCCGAAGTCGGCCTGCTTGTCGTGGTTGCCGAAGTACACCTGCGCACCACCGCCAACGCTGACAAACCAGTTGCTCCAAAACCGGTTGGTCTCCACCTTGTATTTGTCACTGCTGTACTCCACAGACTCTGTGGCGTCAGCACCCTGAGCCGCCTGGGCGTCTTGCGCGCAAACCGGCCCTGCGGCAGCCAAAGCTAAAGCCGCAATCAATGTTTTCCGAATCATATATGCTTAAATTTGGTTTATAAATATATTTAAGTAGCTGTCCAAAATCAACAGATACAATTGCCCATGCAGGTGTCCTCCATATCTTTGCCACCATCTTGTGTGCTCTTTCGTGCCGCATACCAATGTATAATCGGTGGCGTAGCCCGCTACGCTCTCGCTTCAGACTTTGGCATGCATCCCGGAAACAGCGCGCAATTTGATGGCAATTAATTTTAAACACCTACTTATCAGTCTTATTCGCGCACGCAGCGCACAGCGTAAGCGTCGCGCAACAGATAGCCCCTGCCGTAGGTCTGTATCTCGTTGTAACGGTCGGCGCCCTGAACATACTGGTCAGTCTTCAGATAGCAGGCGTAGGCCCTGTCTGCCCCGGCATAGGCCTCGGCCGCCCACCAGTAGCCGCCGTAGCCGGCGTTTTTCTTCTGGTAGCCCTCACGGCCGTCGCGGGCCCTGATGTCCTGGTATTGAACGCCCTCGGTGTCGTCGGCGTTTTTCTTGAAATACCACTTGTCGGTGCCCTCCAGTGCCTTGACGTAGTTGATGTAAGAAAGCTTGCCCTTCTCTATGTCGGCGTTGGTGCCGCTGGCACACTTGGTAAAGCCGCTGAACGTGAAGATGTTGGCCACGCGATAGCCCACCGGCGACGGGTCGTAGATGGTCTTTTGCTGGTTCCAGCCCGCACCGGCCGATGCCTCATACAAGCTGTCGGGCAGTTCGCGCCCGGCATCGCCCCACAGGTAGTAATTGTCTTCGCCGAGCCAGTTGTACTGAGAAGTGGCGTTGCCGGCAATCAGCTCCATCGGGTGGTGTATGGCGTCGGCAATGGTTGCATTGTCTATCTTTACATGCGACCAACCGAAATTGGTGTTGAATTTCACGAGCTCACTGCCATTCCAGTAACGGGTCACGACATTGTTGGGAAACGGGTCTTTGCGCCCCCACTGATACAAACAGCCATACTGGGCAACGCGAACCGCCCCTATCTCACGGTCAAGCACCATGAATTTGGCACCGGCCTGGTTGGTATACTCCTCATCCTCTGGCTGGCCGATGGTGCCCCATATATGCCAGCTCCACAGTATCTCGCCCTGGCAGTCGGGCTCGCTGTAGACGGCAATCACGGCATTGTTGCTGTATGCGCTGCCTACGGTGTAGTGCACCCTACCGTCTTCAAGCCTGACGTTTGAAACGAAATCCTGGGCTTCAGACCATACGAGGCCTGCCGACTTCGGACTGATGTAAGCCGTCTCGGTATGGAAGCCCGCACCGGGTATGATGCCCTTCTGTCCGTTGCCTATGACTGTGGCCGGGAAACTGTATTCACCCGGCTCTGTCACTATGTAGCAGTTGGCCGTCTCCTCGGTCTCGGCCACATCCATCGAATCCACGTTGTTGCCCAGTATTGTGCCGTTGAGGGGCATGGTATAAAACTTGCCGGCCTCAAAGTCGCACAAGGCCTGGGTGGTGAACTCAACAGTGTGCTTATCGGTAATGAAACGCACCCTCCATGTTTTGCCGTCTTGCCGGCCGGGAGCCACCACGGCATAAGCGGTTATCTCATTGCTGAGCGATGGCGTATTGGCAAAAGCAAGGTTGATGAGGTTGCTCTGGCCACCGCCCTCGGCAGGCACAAGCCCGCCGTCAATGTTGCCAAGGTCGTAGGTGTAGCTGCCTGTGACATTGTCGCCGGTCTCTATCTCTACGCACCACAGCCGCTCGTCAGATACCAATGAGCCATAGCCGTCGATGAGGCTGATGTCGAAACGCACGAGCGCCGCCATGTTGCGGAAATGCAACTGGTAGCCATCGGCCCCGTCAGCGGTTACCGTGGCAGCCTTGACGTCATACTGAGCCACAGACTGTGGCCCGGAATAGCTCTGGTTGGTGGGTATCTCGACGGGAATGGCATCGGTGGAGGTCACTTGGGCCGAGTACGGGTAGTAGGCATAGGCCGGTATGCTGCCGGCATCCATGCTGCCGGTGAACACGGCTGTGGCCGAAGCCTCGGCAGCCGAATTGACATACGGGACGTCGTCGCTACCCGACGCGCTGAACACACCGATACTGTCACCAGGCGACCACAACATCTCCAATGAACCGTCGGCGTCGGCACCACCGACAACAGTGCGCGTCTCGGGCAGAGACGTATAGCTGTCGGCATGTGCGGTCAGCGTAAAGCGCGATTGCTGTTGCAACTGCGATTGCCCCAACCCTTCGGTATCAGAGCAAGCCGTAACGCACAGCAAAAGCGCACCGGCACAGCAGAGTATTAAGTTTCGTTTCATTTTATCTTATAAGCTTTATGTTTTTGGGTTAGATAGTCATTGGCCACAAACAGCCTGAGCCCACATGCCGCAAAGGACGGCACGCAAGCTAAAGGCATTGCCCGGTACAGCCGCACCACAGCAATGGCGCAACCATACCGAGCAAACGAGAGAGATGTGACATTATTTTATAAGGGCGCCACCATTACCATAGCCTGAGCCGGAGTTGCTCAAAGAAGAGTTGTTGGTGTCGGTGCTGCTGCCCTCTTTACGCAGGTTGAACTTGAAGTTGTTGTCGATGATGGACTGTATCAGATTGTCGGTGCCATATTGCTGACCGGTGTCCTGCTTATCGGCAAAGTTGAAGAACACAAGGCCAAGCGAAGCGTTTGCGTCGCGCTCCTGCAGGTATCTTGTAATCTGCGGATTGAACCAGCGCGCAAAGGCAATCGGCGCCTCGTCATTAGTATCGCCATTACCATAATCTTTGTCATAACCGTTAGTACCTGACACAACCCCGTGGAATGTACCTCCACAGTCATTCATGAACCATGTATCATGGGCGTCATTTTGCTCATACATGCCTACACTGTTGGTAAATATGTCTATCGCATAAGCATACTTGTTGGCAGGCGTAATTTCTGTGCCAGTTCCAACGTGTGTGGCCTCCTGATACATCCAGTTAAGCGGTGTACGTGTTGAATTTGTGTTTGGAGACCCCCAACGCAAAGGAACAGTATTTGTTGCTCCATTCCAACGGGAGAACAATGCAGGCACATCGTCATTAGCCGCAATGTACCCGTTTTGTGCATCGCTGTTTGTATTAACCTTCAGGATTATCTTGCCTTTAACATCGTCAAGCGTGGTATTGGCAGTGATTTCTCCTGTATAAATTCTGTTAGCGGCATCTTCTCCAAGCTGTTTCAGCTCATTGGCTATAGCGTCCATCCATACATGTTCTGCTCCACCGACATCACTTATACTATGAAAATAACCATCACCTGTGATGTCTGCGGACACAGCATTATCACCAGCGTAAGTAATCATCACAACCGCACATTCCAGATTTCGGTCTTGACCTCCTTGGTTCAAAGACGTTTCTGCTGTTTCCAGTGCGTTTGCAATATGGGTTATCGCATCAGACAAATCATCTCCACCTCCACAGAAAATTGGCAGTGTTGCATCTGTATAAGTGTAATCAAACCGTCCCCAATCTTGCCGGGTAGCTTCATACGTAGCATCTGCACCTACTTGAACAATGAATCCACGAACACCATCAAGGAACTGCTGTTCAATACCCACACCTTGGAATGCGGCATTGCCACCTGCATTAGTAGGCGTAAGATAAGAGAACTTACTGCCGGGGATGGACAGCTCAGAAAGATAAATATTTCTGTCAAGCGAACTCATCCAATAGTTTGTCCGGTTTGTTGCAGTCAAATTCGGCAGTATTACAGTGTTTACCTTATGCGGCTGGATTGAGTTCTCACCTGCATTGCTGTACCCCAGGGTTCTTGTAAGCGGAGCACCATTCATTGTCTGGACAGCGATTTGCAGATTGCGCGCTGTAGGCGAATTGTCGATAGGAAGCAGATAAGCACGCACAATCATTGTATCGTTGGGACTGTCAAGCTCAACAAAGTCTTGAACATGACTGTTCCAACCAGAGATTGATATGGTGTTTGTCACTTGTCCCTCTGTTGTGGATCTATAAACAGGAACACTATCAGCACCATATTCTTCCACAGGTGTCATATCACAGACGAAATCGCCGGCTATTGCAGTCTGAGTTCCCTCTTTGGCAATTATGTTTACGTTTGAAATCTTCATCGTGCCACTTTTCGGGCCGGGAATCTTAATCTGCAAGACTGTCATCCACGGATGAAACGTAAGCGGAACATCTTGGCCACCCATGGTGCTCTTGGTAAACTCACCATAGGCCCACATATAAGCATTGTCTGTGTTGGTTTTTCCATAGAAGTTTGTTCCACCGTTGTTGTTTGTTACCTCATTCCATCCTTCAGGCCTCTGCTCTGTAGGCACATTCCCCTTGATGAGGCCGTTTTCAGTTCCGTCAACACGGATTGCCGGATAGAATCCATAGAAGCGATGTACATCAGATTCGCCCCACTGCAGCCCCGGTTTATCGGTATTTACCTTTGTCACGCGGCTTGAACGGGTTGGATCGTCTGCATCGGGAGAAACCGAGTAGTTTACCAATGTGCCGTTGGAAGCCTGGGGGCAGTATATTGCTATCTGGTCGCCTTCTTCCCATCTTACACGGTAATAATAACTGCCGTCTTCGGCCTGTGTAGGCTCGTCGTCGTAGATAGTACGAGTCTGCACATCACGCAGTGAAGAGCCGAACGATATTTCATCGCCGACTTGCGCGGGTGTAGACGGCTTCTGCTCTACGACATCGTCTTGACAACCGCTCAAGACTACAAGAGCGGTTGCAAATAAAGAATACATTAGTTTTTTCATAATGTTTCCTCAATTAAAACTGTTTGTGGTATTAATTTGCTCATCTTGAAAATCCCAACCAAGTCCTGTATAATCACCGGTATTGCCAACTTCATGGCCTTCGATGCTAACGCCGTCGTCTTGGTCGTTCTTGTCCTCGAAAATCGAGGCAGTCATAAACCCACTTTCCAGGTTTACTTGCGTCTTCTCTGTGCGAGGAGACTCATACTTTTCTTTCTTTTCTTCTTTCATCGCGATAAAGTTTTTTATTTAACTATAGTTGATATTTGCTGTTGCTGATGCAGTATTGAGAGACTTATTAGTTTACGGCATCCATTAAGTGCACATACACTAAAAACTATCTGCCAAACACTGTTGGCCAATCATGATGTCAATATTTTATTTCTTCCATTTCTTTCCATGCTTATGCTTATGCCCGTAGCCATAACCATACCCATAACCGTAGCCATAGCCGTAACCATAGCCGTAGCCGTGGTGTCCGGGTGCCACGCCGTTGAGTATGAGGGCCATGTTCTTAAGCTTCTTCTGCTCATAGAGCGTCTCGATATCGGGCAACTGCCTGCGGTCAAGCCTGCCGGCACGCACCACGAAGATGGTAAGGTCGGCTATGCGGTTTGCGATTGCAGCATCGGCGATAACCCCCACCGGCACATTGTCGGCAATGATGAAGTCGTAGTGCTGGCGCAGGTAATCGAAAAGCTCGTCGAGCCTGCTGTCCATGAGCAGTTCGGCAGGGTTTGGAGCTATGTGGCCGGCCGATATGACATCGAAACCGGCATCGCCATGCTGGATGATTGCCTCGGGCGACACAGAAGGCGATGCCAGATAATTGGTAACACCATCCTTTGCAGCCCCAAGGTGACGGCTGAGCGTGCCCTTGCGTATGTCGAGGTCGACAAGCACCACCCTCTTTTGCGCCCTGACAAGGCTCACGGCCAGGTTGTAAGAAACGAAGGTCTTTCCGGCTCCCTCGTTGAACGAAGTGAAGGTGACCACCTTCATCGGCACATCGTGATGCCCCATGAACGTCATGTTGGTGCGCAATATGCGGAAGGCTTCGGCCACCATTCCGTCGGGGTCGGGCTGGCTGGCCCTTTGGCGGGCAAGCTCCTTGTCGAGTGGAATCTCGCCGAGGAACGGCACGCTGACAGCCTTGACGATGTCGCGGCGGCTGCGCACACGGGTGTCCATGAACATGATGCACAACAATGCCACAGCAGGCACGGCCACGCCAACAGCCAAGCCAAGCAAGATGATGCGGTTGCGCTGAGGCGACACAGGCGAGTCGGGGCCGTCGGCACTGTCGATAACTCGGGCATTGTTGTCGGCCATGGCCTGCGACAGGGCGTTTTCCTCACGACGGTTGAGCAGGAAGAGGTAGAGCGCCTCCTTTATCTTCTGCTGGCGCTCGATGGACAGCATCTGGCGCTCCTTGGTAGGCATTGACGTCACCCGGCTGCGAGCCCTCATCTCGCGGTTGCGTGCATCGTTGCGCTTGACGTTGAGGCTGACAATCATGTTGTCTACGGCCCGGATGATGTTCTGCTTCATTGCCTGCAGCGAGTTGTTGAGCTCTTCAACCACAGGGTTCTTGTCGCTGCTGTCGCCTATAAGGCGGTCGCGCTTGAGCTTTGCAGCGTTATAGTTGCTTATCTGGCTCTCGATGGCTGCGTCGCCGATGCCGGTATTGGCCGGTATCAGTTCGGTTTCCTTCTTCGGGTCGACAAGATAGTCTTTTATGAAATTGGCCAGCCTCAACTGAGTCTCCAGCTCAAGGGCGCCGGCATTGTACTTCTGCGACTCGCCCATATACATATTTGCCGTCGAAGAGATGTCGAGAATCTGGTTGCGCTGCTTGAACGACTCAAGGTCGGACTCCACGCTGCCGAGCTCATTGCCTATGATGATGAGTCGCTCGTTGATGAAGTTGGCAGTATTGACAGCCACCTGGTTCTTGTCCTTGATGGCCTCCTCGTTATATACGGTGATGAGCATGTTGAGCACATCTTCGGCCCTCGTTGGCGAATTGTCTTTCAGGGCAAGCGTAAGGATAGACGATTCGTCTTCTTCCTGCCGTATGCCCAAAGCCCCCTTATAGCGGGCCACCACCGACTCAAGCGGCAGCTTCTGTACACGCACGGGCGTACCCATCCACGACGAGCCATAATAATTGGTCGGGGTTATGGTTACGCGCATCGACTTGCCCAGCGTCACGGCCTGGCCGAGCTTGACGGTGTAGCTGGCCGACTCGTCGGCCCCGGTGATGTCGGTCACGACCACGGTCTGCTTGTCGCGCGGCGTGACAGTGAGGGCAGCATACTGTGCGTCGGTGGCGTCGGTGAAGCTCACCTGCACCGGCGACTGCTTGTAAAGCTCGTTGTGGCGCAAGCCGTCCTTCACCTGATAGCTGACATCGGCACGCACACGCTTCACCACCTCGGCCATGAGTTGCTTTGAACGGAACTGCAGCACCTCGTTGGCCACATTGACCTTGTTGATGAAGTTGTCGTAACGGTCGAGTCCGGCCGTTGAAGCCTTGTTAGACGGATCCTTGATGATGACGGTAGCCGAACGGAAATAAACAAATGGCGCACAGGCATACTTATACCATGCGAAACCTCCGCAGACAATCACCGAAAGCAAGAACCACTTCCACTTTGAAGCGAAGTACAAGAGCAAGTCGACGATATTGATGCCCTGCTCTGACTTGTTGTTTGAATTGTTTGTTTGCATTTTTATATTTAACTATGTCTCACTGCCATGAGGCAAAAGGGAAGCAACGCCCCCACGACGGCAACCGAATGCCGCAAAAAAGGCGCGCCCCGGATGCTGGCAGCAACTGTAAACGAAACTCACTTGATGGCCCAAAGAATGGAGCATACGGCTGTGATAGCCGAGAGCAATGTGGTACCAATCTGCCAGCCACGGTCTTCGTTGTCTTTCTTCTTGTACTTCGGCTCAACATAGACTATGTCGTTCTGCTGCAAATAGAACGCAGGCGAGTCGAACACATCCTTGCTCGTGATGTCATTGATGTACATGCGCCGCTCGCCGTTCATCTCGCGGATGACGGTGACACGGTCGGTACGGGCCTTGGCAGTAAGGTCGCCGGCATTGGCAATGGCTTCGAGCAACGTGATGCGGTCGCCATCGACAGAGAAAGTGCCGTTGTGCCCCACTGCGCCAAGCACGGTATACTTGAAGTTGAGAAACTCGACAGCCACTATAGGGTCGTTCATGTAACTGCCCTCGATGATTTTCCTCTTTATGAGATTGACGACCTCGCTCACCTTCAGGCCCTCAACGTGCAACTTGCCGAGTATCGGAAAATCAATGTTGCCCTCTACATCGACACGGTAGCCCTTTTCATTGACATGTGTTGTTGAACTGGCAGACACATTGCCATCCTCGCCAACACGGAACGTTCCCCCATAGATGTTGAACGGTATGGCCAGTTCAGGATTCTTGCTGCTGACAGTGATGCTAAGGCGGTCGTCGCGATGCACCACAGCCTCATAGTTTGATTCATACGGATAGCCCGTACCCCCTTTCATGTCCTGCAGGTAGACGTAACTCTTACGCGAGCACGATGAAAAGAGCAACACGGCAAGCAGGCTTGCCAACAAAAGTTTCTTGTTCATTTGTTTTTGTTAATCGGATGATAATGGTTCTAAAAAAGATTGTTTATGATGCATTTATAATTATATGTAAGTAGCTGTTCAAAATTAACCGATACAATAGACCTTGCAGGTGTCCTCTATGTCTTTGCCACCATCTTGTGTGCTCTTTCGGGCCGCATGCCAAAGTCTCATCGGTCGCGTAGCCCGCTACGCTCCCTATTCGGACTTTTGCATGCATCTCCGAAATAGCGCACAATTTGATGGCAATTAATTTTGAACACCTACTTATGCGTGGCACAGAGCCTTCAAACAGAAGGGCGCGCCGCCAGGCTGTCGTGGCAGAGCAACGCCGCTTCGCGGTCGGGCAGGCACTCAAGCGTGCCCACACGGACAAGCCCAGCAAGACTAACAAGAGTGTCGTAGAGCCCGTTGCACAAGGCCATGTCTTCGGCAATGACCGAGCAGCCGGGGTAAATGGCTATGAAAGCATCGATGTCTTCGAGCAGCTTGAAACGGTTTGACGGAGCCTGGACAAGGCGCACTATGCCATCGATAGGGAAAGCCAGCTGCCTGTAGCACGGCGTCTTGCCACTCCACGGCGTGCCGTAAGCCACGGCCTCGCCACCAACGATGCGCACCGTAGGGTTGTCGTCGTTGAGCAGTTCGGCACCGGCTATGTGCTTAAGCCAGAGCGACGCATGGGTGCTCTTGCCCGTGCCGCTACGCCCCATGAAAAGATAGGCACGGCCGGCATGGCACACTGCAGCTGCATGAAGCGACACGGCACCGTGGCCCAAGACGGCCTGTGAATAGGCTATGCGGACAAACGATGACACGACAAGGCCCACACCGGCATCCTCCCAACGGACATAGGCACACACGCGGCTGAAATCAGGCGAGGCCAACATGCGGTGGCAGGCACCCCCGAAAGCTGAGCACAGTTCGACAAGATAGCCGCCGCCGACACTGTAAAGGCGGATATGGCCCATGTCGTTGTCACTGTCGTCGAGCAGGCGCACGACGTCGACCTCGGGCATGGACGATAGCGGACGGGCTGCAAAACGCAACAACTCAACGCCATCATGGCTGCCACCGGCCTTGAAAGGACGAAAGGATGGCAGAAGGATGTCGGGACTGACAGCAGAAGGCAGACTGACCGAAAGGACAAAGCCACCAACAGAATAACAATGTTCGGACATCATCGGAACTGACCTTTCATTAGTTCTGCCATAATCCATAACGCTTCCTTTGGAGCATAACAGAGTGAAAAACGCATATTGCACAAAAAAGAACGGGCTGTAAGAAACTTGCGGGCAACAACAGGCGAACCTGACGACATACGCCCCGTAGGGGAATAATGGCCGAAATTGCCACCCGCCCACACTATGGCCGACAAGGAAGCCGCACTGCCAGCCCTGGCTGAATACGGCAGGCACGACGGCGAAAGCCCCAGGCAATCAACAAGAAACGAGTGCAAGAGGGCGCTCCACCGACCAATACCCAACCGCCCGGCAACCTGCTCCATCTCGGCCGAGCTGTCGCCACCGTGGAACACATGGCACGCACGGGCCATATCGCACAACTGGCGTAGGCCTATGCCGCGGCCAACGACATGCTTGAGGATATGCAGGTTGAGCAACAGCAAGCAAAGACGGCGAGACGGTATGCTGACATCAGAGCCGGGCACGGAATGCAACCCGACGCTACTGTAGCCCCAACGGTCGACGAGCGACTCGGCGTAGCCCCTGAGCAACGGATTGTGCAAGTCGAGAAGCCGGTTGTGGTGCTCGACGTCAACCCCACGCCAGCGGTAGTGCAGGCTGCCGTCGGCATGGCTTGAGGCCTCGATGCCCATCTGTCTGACGCAAGCGGCCGCGGCGGCAAACGACCGACTGCCCGCGAAACAAAAATCAATGTCGCCAGACTCGCGCAAAGCCGGGTCGGCATAGCAAAGGGCAACCCCCTGCCCCTTCTGCAAAACCGGCTCGAGGCCATTGGCCCGGAACTTGGAGCAAAGCTCTGCCACAGCTGCATCGACGGCCCTGTTGCGGCGCTCAATGGCATCGACCTCGGCAGCCCATCGCAGAAGCAAAGGCCCGGGAGGCAGCAGCTCGTCGGGCAAATGCTGCAAGCCACGAAACACGACACCTGTCACAGTTTGCTGGCGCGCCAATCGATACAGCCGCCCCCACGACTCGTCAGAAAGCGGGAAACAGCCCAAATCGTCGGGCTCGCGCTCCCACAAGCCTGAACGCAACAGCACAAGCAAAGCCATGCGTTCTGCGCATTGGCCCTCGACAGAGGCAGCACCTTGCACGGCCATGCAACAGGATGACGCCGAAACAGCGCCTGCCGATCGATTTATAATCATCTGAAAAAACTGTGTATTGCATACAAACTGCACTGCATGGGTGCAGCCAAAAGAGTAAACACGACGGAAACCACGATGCACTAAGCAGACGGCGGCACAAAGCTGTCATTCCAACAGCCCGAACGACCGCCACTCGGACAACTGACGCTCAACGTCACGATAAGCAGTGACGGCGTCGACGTCGTAGACGGAACAGAGCCAATCGACCAGCTCTGCTGTAGTGACATCAGCCTGCTCAATGCGTTCCCAGAGCCTGGCCGCAGTCTTGTTGAGACTGAAGACATTGCTCATGTTGACATTGTCAGCACAGGATTCCACTATCATGTATTGCTTGCCTACCTTGCGCAAACGCAGGTTGGCTTTGGGTTTTATCTTGTTTGAAATCATATTCCAGGAGTAAGGAGACAGGAGCCTCACAAGTACGGGCCCCACCACATCATGGCCGAAAGCAACGCCACGCATCTGTGGCAGGCAGCCCTGCCGTTGACACATAACACTCATCCGCCTCTCCACCGGACTCTTGATACGGTAAGCCATCAGAACTTCTTTCCAGTAAGTATTGACATCACCGTAAGGTAGATAATCTTCAAATCGAGCCACAACGAGCGGTCGCGCAGATACTCCAGATCCATACGCAGACGCTCGAGCATCTTCTCCATGGTGTCAGTGTAACCATTATATAATGTTGCAGGAGAGAACAGTCCGGGCCGCAACTGGTAGAGCAAGGCATAGTCGGAATTTTCGGCCATGATCTTGTCTACAAAATACTTGCGCTCGGGCCTGGGGCCGACAAAGCTCATGTCGCCCCTGAGCACATTCCACAGCTGTGGGAGCTCGTCAAGATGGTGTTCACGCAAGAAACGGCCTATACGCGTGAGTCGCTTGTCGTTTTTCTGGCAAAGGGCCGGACGGCCATCAGCCTCAGACATGACTGTCATTGAGCGGAACTTGTAAAGCATGAACGGACGCCCTCCGTAACCGATGCGCTCCTGACGGAATATGGCCGGGCCTCCGTCCTCGCGCCGTATGAGCCAACAAACAACAAGAAACAATGGTGAGGTGACAACAAGCCCCAACGCACTGCACAGTATGTCGAACCCGCGCTTCAGAGCCTTTGCCGCGGGCGACATGACACCATTGTTTTCAGAACATTCATTTATCATTCCCATTTGCAATGTCTTTGAAAAGACGATGTCCTTTTCATTATCCATTTTCATATATGCTTAAACATTTTTCGATCATCCGTTCCTTCGTGAAAAGATTGCGATAACGCTCCAACGCCCCCGCAGAATAACGCCTGTAAGCATCGGCATCGGCAGTGATGGACTTTATGGCCTCGGCCAACTTTGCTGCGTCGGCCGGTGGCACGTTGAGCCCCGACACACCGTTGGCATTGACCCAAGCAACCCCCGACTGAGGTATCTGTGTAGCCACGACAGGCTTGCCGCACGACATGGCTTCTATCTGCACAATGCCAAACGCCTCTGTCTTCTGCACACTGCTGAGGCAGAAAACATCGCAAGCCCCATAATACCCCGGCAAATCGGCATCGGAGACACGCCCCAGCAACTCGACTCGCCCCTGCAAGCCTTGCTCGACAATCTCACGCTGCAACGTCTCGCGCAAAGCACCGGAACCACCTATAAGCACAACAAAATCGTCGCCAAGATACTTGGCTGCAGAAATGAGGTGGCTGTAACCTTTATAAGCAACAAGACGGCCAAGAGAGAAAACAATTTTCTTGCCGGCATAACGGCGACGGATGGCATCGACGGCCTCGGGCCTCGGATGCATCGGCTCAACACCAATAGGCATGCACACAGCCTTGTCTTGCACGTGGCCCAGGCAAGGAGACTCGGCCAGATATACAGGGGTGGTGCCCACAACCTTGTCGGCCCGGCGCAAAAGCCACTGTTGCAGCGGACGGTAGAAATTGAGGAGCAACCGCTGCTTCTGGATGTCACTATGCCAATGCAGAATGACACGCCCACGATAACCGGACAAGAACAAAGCCATGCTGGCCATGGGGTCTGGGTGATGGACGTGGATGATGTCATAGCGCCGACAAATGTTACGGAGCGTTGAAACCATAGAAGGTGAAATCATGGTGGCACAAGCCTTAGCCCAGGTGTGACAGCATATCAGGTGAGCATAGTCATTGACAACTATCTCACGCCCTTTGCCATCGACGGCAGCACAAAGCATATCGCACTGCACATGACGCTCAGACAGCCCGACCATAAGATCATAGGCGACTTTCTCTACCCCGCCCAAGACAGGGTAGAACTTGCCCAACTGTAGTACTTTTAGTTTTTGTGTATCCATGAATAAGGTGAGATTTATCATCAAGCATTTGCATTGGCAGCCACCCGTGATGCATGAAGGGCAACTGCCTCGGGATGATTGCGGCGGATATACCCGCCAACACTGTTGTAAACCAAGCCGAGACGCGAAGCAATGGAACGCAGGCTCTCGGCCGTGGTGGAATAAAGGCGCAAAGCCTCGGCATACTTTTCACGACTGGCCGAAGAGACCAACCGACCCGTGGCCGTGCGCATACGCCCATGGCGAGAAGCCAGCTCCGGCTCATGGGCCCGCAAATAGCAACGGAACACATCTGGATTCAGTCCAAAATCGGCTGCAACCTGAGCAACAGGCCTAGGCCTGCAACGCAAACTGTCAATAGCAGCTGCATACTTGGCCGCCGCACGCAACGAACAGGACGTCGCGACAGTGCTACGACCACCACCGTGCCACCTGCGCAGATAAAAGCGAAAGCCGCCGGCAGAAACGCCCGTACGGGCAACAACTTCGTTAATTGTCATATCTGTATCAAGGTAGAGTGCCAAGGCCCCGGCATACTTATGCACCGTGGACGGTGCCGGAGCATGCTTACGGCCATTGCCGGCATTCTCACCAAAACGTTTTTTATCATTTTCCTTGGCAATCTTACGGCTCTGCCGCTTACGGCAAAGCACGTCATTGCAGTAAAAGCGCAAATGCTGATTAAGTCCACCCAAAGACACACGACACTTGCTGGCAATCTCAGCCTGCGTCATGTCGGTTGTTCGGTAAAGCCTTACGGCCTCTGCATATTGATCAAGGCTTTCGGGCCTGACGCCCCGATGAACACCATTGCAAAAGCCGAAACTGCGACGCAACTGCTCTCGCCACGACAACACGTCGGGAAAGTGCACCCGCATGAAATTGGCCAAAGCAGTGGCATCAAGCGAGAACTTGCGCGCCACCTGTGACATGTTCAACTCTATGTAATCAAGTGAGCGACATGCTTCGACGGCTGAGCCATACTTTATCTTGGCTGACGCCGACATACCTCCCGCCTCTATTATTTTAAATGACAACAAATCTTTATCTTCAACGGTTATACCGTGACGGTGCAGCACTAACTCACGCCAATAACGACGAAGGTAATTTCCCAAAGCACCTGCGGTATGCCCACACTCGATTGCGATGTCCTTCACAGACATGTCTGTGTCGACATACAATTTAACCGCCTTCTCATACTTGCAATGCAATGCATGGCGCCGGAGCAACGATGCACGTTGACGCCCCGAAACAAATGTTGCCCCCGTTGACATAGGATAACACGGAATAATGACATGCAAGATGGATAGAACGCAATCGAAATATGTCCTAACGACTCAAAAGCTCATCATAAAGCGAAAGATAGTCGGCATAGCGTTCTTCTTTCTTAAAATGGGCAAGAGCATAAGCCCGGCACAAATGGCTGTAATACGACTTGCCTCGCATAATGGCCAGGCGCACAGCACCAAGCAAGGAACTCACATCTCCTTTTTCGACAACAAGCCCTGTTTCATCGGTGACAGCCTCAACGCTGCCACCTGTTCGATATGTAACAACGGGGGTGCCACATGATATGGCTTCCATATTTACCGTAGGATAATTGTCTTGCCATGTGGGATTGACAAACACATCGGCAGCAGAATATAACTGAGCCAACTGGCTGACATTTTCTGTGCGGGCAATACCGATGACATTGTCCGGAAGCAAGCGCTGTTCATCGGGCTTAATGCCAACAAGCACAACAACCTCGTCGTCATGCAACATACCAGCAAGGCTGACAAAATCGTCAAGCCCCTTCTCACGGCTCCAAATGCTGGCCACACCCAGTATTATATGTTTATCAGACAAGTTGTATCGAATCCTTACGTCGGAAGGGTCTGATATATCAAAGACATCTGTGTTTATGCCGTTGTGTATGACGCGGAAATCATAATCGCGGAAGAACGACTTGCGCATCTCATCCCTGATCCAGTCTGAAACCGGCACGATGGTCAGCCTGTCGCGAGGAATCGAAGTGAAAGCTCTGCGCTTATCTTCATAATTACGCCTTGAACGGTCAACCCATAAACTCCTCGGAAACTCACCGCGCTGTGGGCAATGGCCGCATCCCGTCTGCCACTTGTCACATCCTACATAAGAATAATAGTAACAATGGCCCGTATAAAGCCAACAGTCGTGGACTGTCCAGACGACAGGGACGGAACAACGCGACAAATACTTGAACAGCAAACGGTAATCAAGAAAATATCCATGTATGTTGTGTATATGTATTATATCTGGCCTGATAGATTCCAAACGATGAATAAACTGCATCGTTGACAGCCGGGAAGCCATGCCATGGCGGTCGAACAGACGCGTGGCCAAGCCATGTCCAAAGACACTCAGCTTGTTGCCGACAGGAATTAGCTCTGAATGACACGGCTTTATTCCATCACGCCCCCTGCTATAGGCTATGTAACTATGCCAACCGTTGCGAATGGCAAGTTCCCCAATCTCCTGCATGATTCTACCGGTAGACGTGGAAACACGCAACACGGGATTTATCTGAAGCAACTTTCTCATTTGACAGCTAAGGAAGTAAACAGCCGAACCCATTTATCCATGACAGCCTTTTCCGAATAGGTGTCAACAACCTGACGGGCTTTAACCGACATCCGACGACGCAATTCGTAATCGCCCATGAGCTTCATCATCGCCTCTGCCAAACCGGGAATGTCACCATTGGGCACCAACAAACCATTCTCACCATCGGATATGATGTCACGCGGGCCGCATTTGAAATCGAATGCTACAACTGGAAGACCTATGGCCATAGACTCTATCATTACCATAGGGAAACCTTCATAATTAGAGCTCATTACTAACAATGAACTATTGACATATTCCTCTCCGATGGTCTTCACAGGAGAATTTAGGTGCACAGATACTGACAAGTTCTTAGCCTGAACCATCTCTTGCAGCATCTCTTTCCATTCACCCTGCCCAAAAATATCAAGACACCAATCGGAATACAGTCCACTCTTATTTATATATTCCCATGCTTGTATTAGGCGGTCAAACCCTTTTTGGTAGTCTAAACGCCCTACTGCGATAACCCGATGGTTAGTGACATCAGAAAAATGCCCCCCAATATTCATCGCTGCATTCGGTATTACCTCTATATTATGAAGATTTCCCCAATATTCCTTATCTTCATTTGTCAATACAACAAACTTATCAAACTTACGAACAATCCGCTCATCTTGATGCGTACGCCACTTATCTATCACCCCAAGCAGCCCCTTACGTCCATATTGCAAACGGAAGTATTTACAGAAATGCAATTCCAATACTTTTTTGCTACCATCCTTGATGTCTGGTATGAACGAAGATTCGGAAGGGTATAGTGAAACTACAATATCTGGTTTTTCTCTCTCAAGCAATGAAGTCAACAGGCGCTTGTGCCTGCGCCGTTTCTGAAGATACCCCAATATCTTACCTGTCACACTCTTCACATTGTCATCAGAATAATTTATTCCCAAGTCTGTGACACGAACACCTGCAGGCAACGGATAAAACGACGGGCGCCCCTTCTGATCTGTAGTCACGATGGAAACATCCCAATGCAATCTCTCCACAAGGTATGTAACTTTGTTAACAAGAACCCGCTCCATCCCACCGGGATTACAAAGAGAATGGGTGCAGTAAATGAGTCTCATCGATAATAAAGCCAAATAAAAATCAGTTCACACCAGCTAAGGTCTTTCTGTCCACACATTCAATAATCGATGCCTTATTGCAACATCTATTATTATTTATATGGCAAGCCAACCCTCGCATACTACGCGACCAGACTTATACTCTTCACAACTGCCCGGCCTGAACCACTCTCCGGGTGCAATGACAATCTTATCATTAGAGCGATTCAGAAAGGCTCCCCACCAACTATAAGTACTATTACTTATGATATTATGCAGACAAAGGCTCATCAGCTGCATATCAAAATGACTGCCGTAACCAAATGACGGGTTATTGTCCACCAGTTTATAATCAAAGAATGAAAAGTTATGCCTGACCCACTCGGGATTGTCCGTAAACACATAAAACCGTGGAGACTGAAGCTTTGCGCACATCAAGTCAACCGCTTTGCGATAGTATTCTACAGGACAGGTATTAACATAATATGTTCTTGACATATAATCATTGCCCTTACGAACATGAATGGCAACAGACTGGCAAGAACCGATTTCTTCCATCAACGACAAATTATAATCATCCGTGAACGGAATAAACGTAAAAGCATCATAGACATCATTCTTTACACTGTCAACCATCTGTGCATTCTGAAATACACCGTTAACATACAGCAAACGTTTGTCTCTATTGGGTAACAAGGCATCAAAAGCAGATGGCATATACATCATACAACAAGTTTTTGGCAAATAACGCCGCCTTATCCTTGAAAGCAGACTCGAACCGCCACCGCTTCTGAACACATCCCATGATGATGCCTGGCGGACAGGAGCATTGGGAAAGACCTTCTGCCATGACACATTTTCATGCTTTAGCCGTACCGCCGTATAGAAATCAACATAAACATCATACCCAAGTTTCTTTAGATATAGATAATAACTATACTGAAACATACGATTGGCTAAACCGCAAGCCATATTTACTATAATCATATTTTACAGCTGATACATAACTTAAATAAAGCTTATTTTCGTCCTTTTATCAACACCGACATTAAGTGCGCTGTCTTATAGCCGAACAATTTGCGAATCAGACGAAATGCTTTTTTATCAACGGGATACCATGAGGCTGCAAAATGATGAACACAATATGTATTTGAAGTTATTGGACACTTAAAGCCATTGGGATATTTGGGAGAGAAATATTCAGCTGGCAAGACACAGAACTTATCACTGTCAACCTCAAATTCTTTAGGGGTCCGAACTTTTTTATATTCATAATGTCTGTTGATCTCCTGTGACATAATCGCTGGCAATGTTTGCATATCCATATTACCATTTACAACAAAATGGCGATTCTCATAATATGATAACATTCTTTCCAAGAAATCCCATCCTTTTTCACAACCAATTATTGCAGGTTCTATATTTCCACCTTGCTCCTCACCAATGAAATATGGCAGATGTAGCAAATCATCAAAAGACCTCAACAATTCTACATCAGAATCTAAATAAATTCCTCCCTCCTTGTACAATGCATAGCAACGGATATAGTCGGCCGCAAAAGCATACTTCTTCATCTCGAATGCTTCTTTACACCATACCGAAGAATCTATATCAAACCGAGACAAATCCCATAACCGTATTTCATAATCAGGAAGCTTTTCTTTCCATGAATTAATACAATACCGAATCTTACTCGGATATTTGTCACCCGACAACCAACAGAAATGTATAACTTTAGGTATCATATCATCTTAATTTTGCACTAAGACACGAAAGCAAACAATACTTTAAAAATGTTGAATCCATAAGAAGGATAGACTTAAAAAGTTTTGCACTTCGTGAAATAGGATGATAATAGCATTCAACTTCCCGTGTAGAAATCTCCTTTAACAATTTAATCCTATCACGTTTCTCATTCTTATCATAAAACACGGCCTTTAACGCCCTAATCTTTATATAGAAGACAAAACTATATATTAGTTTTAATTTCATCTCATCAAGATGAAAGAGCTTAGAAATCAGCAGCAATTCTTTGCGCAATTTATTATAAGCCAGCAATAAATTCTGCCAAGGAACTCGTTTACTTGATAGAGATGTTCCGCAATTTAACCTATAATAGTAACCGGTGTCAGCTATAATAACAACAGACTTTATAAACTTAACATATTCAAAATAAAAACAATGGTCTTCATGCAAATCCAACCTCTCATCAAAAAGCAAATTATTCTTCCTTATTATTTCTGCACTATACAACTTTCCCCAAGGTGTTCCATAATACAAAATAACATTCAAGATCTCATAATCAGAAACATCATCCAAAATGATTTCATCATTATTAAATCTTATAGGCCAATATGCAATCGCTCCATTATTATATCTGTAAGCTTGCTGAATATACAACGTTTCTAAATGCGGTTCCAATAAGAAATAGTTTTCAAGAACCATCTTATCTAACCAATCATCACAATCCACAAAGAGAAGCCATTTACCAGCGGACTCTCTTATTCCCAAATTTCGGGCAGAACTCACCCCGCCATTCTTTTTATGATAGGTTCGTATGCGGTTATCTTGTTTAGCATAAGTTTCACACAAATCTCCTGAACGGTCAGTACTCCCGTCATCAACTAAGAGTAATTCAAAGTCTTTAAATGTTTGTTTTAAAATACTTTCAACACAAATTGGCAAATATTGCTCGCTATTATATACAGGAACAATGATTGTTACCATTGGATTAAATTCCATAATTCAACAAATCTTTACTTTTGAGACAATCTGCTCAATATCATCTGTATCTTCTTCCATACTTATACATAAGAATGGAGCGAAAGCCAAAAATATGTCGGTAGAAACCTTTACCCATATTATCAGATTTAGCAGCAACATTGCTACAAACATATATCTGTAGATAGTAGAACGTTTCATGCAGACCCTACACACATTAAACATGAAAGCCAAAAACGCCACCATCCCAATTATGCCAAAATAAAATAAAAAGCGAGAATAGCCTGCATCCGTTCCCATATAAAAGCCATAAAACAGATTGCCTATATAATAAGGATCCTCTGCCATTGCTCCCATATATCCATCCCCAACAATCCAAGTCCAAAGATTATCAGGAAAGATAAGCCCCTGCTTTAACATTTCATTAGACTGAACCTCCCAACGCCCTTTCTCCACTAGACTAAAGAAGCCCTCAAAGCCAAAACGGAAATAATTATTCCATTGACTATCAAAATTATATAAAAATACAGATACGACAACAGCAACTGCAATGGTTCCAAAAACCCAATAAGAAAGTCGGCGCTTATATTCTCCCGATATAATATTATTTTTTGTAAACAAAACAAACAGAATATACGCCAACGCCATTAGCATCCCTACTGAAGCCGTCCGCCCAATCATATTACCAATAATAGCTATAATACAGAAAGCAGACAATAAGAACACGACGTATAAAGTACTGTTCTTCCGTTTCATTACATTTGGCAACAAGAATGCAATCATAATAAGCAACACAGCAAAACGTCCACCGGCAACATCAAGAGCACAACCTATACCATATAGACGTCCTTCAAACTTTCCCATAAATCCGCGGCCAGCAAGAAAACTATCTACAAAACTTTTCAGCGGTGGAAATCTGTCCATTGACATTGCCAAAATACATTGCAATGCCCCTACAGCTATCATATAGAAACAGACAAGCTCTACATTAACTTTTCCATGGACAGCCTTGATTAGATTTACAACAAAGTAAGCCGCTCCAACCCATACCCACATTGTCACGATATATGAAAGATACGCTCCATCATTGGTATCATTAAGAGTCATTGCCAACAGACTTGCAAGTGAGACTCCCACAGCATAAAGTGAAAGCATAAAAAAATCCTTACTAACATAGCCATGTCCATCTCGACCTAATTTCACCAAGAGCACTACTAATCCTAAAGCCGCCATCATCATCTTAGTATTGACGGTAGGAAGGAATGTAAAATAAAATGGGAAGTAAAAGAAGCTTGTAGCTATCAAAACTATCGGAACAAGAAACGCTTTCATCAACTTTTATCTATAAATTAAGCCGTAGACGACCTTACATACAATCCAATTATGCAAACGCACCATAAGCCACCAATGCTTATATGCACACCATTGAACCAGTCGGCGCCTGTTTGATATATAATGATTCCGCATGATATAAATATTGGCCTCAGGATATGTCTCCACCCAAAGCTTATACATATACTTATCATTGCTCATTAGAAAAGGAAACTTAGCCTCTAACTTCATACAAGCGATTTCCAGATCTAAATCATTGCCAAAATGTTCCTGCAGAAACGTCTCTACTATGTGTATATTATGCTTCACTGAGTCCAAATGATGCAAGGAAAAATTCTGTGAGTAAGCCTCTGAATTCAACTTCACATAATGATAAAATGCCATAGGAACATATACAACATTTGCCGCTACGGCAAACAGAAGTATCATTGTCATATCCTCGCCCATTGCATATCCTTCGGGAAAGCAAATATGATTATCTGTATAAAGTCCACGTCTAACTAATTTATTCCAGACATTGAATTTCATCACACCACCCAACATGGCTTTCAAGGCTTCCGTCGATGTTGTATAAGATGGCTGTTTCATATAGCGTTCAGTGTGTTCAAAAGATAAGAACCAGTCACACCAAACAATATCTGCTTTTTCTTTCTGCGCCGTATCGTAGAGAGTTTCCAACATATCCGAATCAACGAAGTCATCGCTGTCGCAATGAAAGATATACTCACCGGTTGCTAATGCCAACCCTGTGTTACGGGCAGCGGGCAAGCCTTTGTTCTTCTCATGAGAAACAATCTTTATGCTGTCAACTCGATTAGGATATTTACGAATACATTTATTCAGCAACTCAATACTACGGTCTGGAGAAGCATCGTCAACAAAGATGAACTCTACATCCTTAAGAGTTTGAGACATCAATGAATCGACACATTTAGTGACAAACCTCTCAACCTTATATATTGGAACTATTACAGAAACCTTTACCACAATTCAGATTATTTAAAATGACACCGGAACATACATGGGGTCTTGCTCCCTTGCCTTACGTTTAGACGCAAGCATTTTCAAATAAATTCGACAGATAATCCGCATCAGCATACTATTGATGTTCTTGTGTCGCCTCCAATAATTAATATATTCAAATCCATGAAACGAACTGACATCTTTACTACCTATCAGGTTATATACATAAGGACTTCGTTCCTTCAGTAAACAATCAATGTCAGCAAGCATCTTCTTGGTGTCATGATTGTAATTAGCCAACGAGGAAACATACCCCTCCTTAATGAATGGTATAATCCTGGCATCAAGATACTTCTGTAAAGCCGTTCCATGTACATTATCATAGTGGCGCTGGTATTCGGCAGACATATCCAAAGCACATTTTAGAGTGTGAGTAACATTACGCATCTTAACTTCTGGATTCATCGTCTGTCCGGCCCTCCCAACAAGATATTTATATATAACCCCATCGAAATGCGCAACGGTTTTGACCGCTACCATAGGAATGAATATCCATTGCTGATCCGTATATGAAATACCTTCTGTCTGCCTATACCCCAGTTGCAACAGATTATCACGTTTATATGTAACAGCGTGCATCTGCATATTCACAAAAGAATGAGAACCACACACCTTGCACATATCGAATATAGTTCCAGCCCCAAGGCCGTATTTTATAACTTTCCTCACATTACGGTCAACGCCGACCACAGCAAAGTCAGAGAGAACCAAATCGGCATCTGTAGTGCAAAGGAAATCTATAAAGTGCTCAAAATTTTCCGTATCAAAGCTGTCATCGGCATCGAGAATCTTTATATACTTGCCCTTGGCTTCGGTCAGTCCACGGTTGACGCACGATCCGTAGTTGCCGTTTTCCTTGTCAATTACTCGGAATATACCTGAAGACTTCTGCTCATATTCATGAGCAATGGCCGAAGAGGAATCTGTACTTCCATCATTTATGACAAGCACTTCCAAAGCATCACTACCACGGCCGACACACAGCGAGTCAAGACAATACCTCAAGTACCGCTCCATATTGTAGGTAGGTATGACAACCGTTAGAATCTTGTCCATATAATATTACCAACTTATTCTACAATAAAACCACCTTGACGTTTCAAGTCGTATCTTATAAGTAGCAACTCACGCACAGCCTCCGGCAGATATTCCTTTATCCGGCCGCGCCATGTGATTTTTGCCGGTACAGAACGATAAGGCGACTTACGCTGCGTCAACTCCGCCTCGTTGCGTCTTACATAAGTCATAGCATCCTGCACAGCATCATAATATCCTCGCATTTTGTCAGAGTTTGCGAAATTCTTACAACACACCTCGCCATAACGTTCAAGTATATGCCACTTGTCAAGTTGCTCACGCTGTGTGAAAAACGCGAAGTGTGCCACGATGGCATCTCCATTCCAAGCATTAGACATACCATGTTTCGTTGGATATATGCACGACATAAACTCTTCATCATCACCGGGCACCACGCCGTCGAATTTTCTCATCTCATCACCAAACCACAATATTGCGTTTATCGAGAAACGGGTCATGCCCATCTCTTTCTTCCCAATGTACAGCGTGTTCCACTTGCCTGTATTAAGATATCTTTCGATAAACCACTGGTGAAGTTCTTTTGCAAAATAACCACTTTTCCACAGAACCGGGTGTGAAGATGAAGCTTGGTAATATTTGTCAAGCCGTATCTTATTCTCAACCTGCAGCAAATAAGTTGACAGCGAATTATTTATCACCAATGGCGACACTACGAAATACTGTGGATTGTCAACCCTGAAACTTACCATCTTCTCTATCAAGCCTGGCTCCATCCAAATAATATCATCGTCAAGTTTGAAATAGATTGTTTCCGGTTCTACGCAACTCTTGTAAAATGCATTAATGCTTGCATTACCATTGACCACACCGTCTGGTTGCCAAATGAGGTTGATTACTGAATATTTTTCTGCCATTTGCTTGAAAAATTCAATGTCAGCCATATTATGCGTATTTACCCATATATCATACCTGTCAACAATGTCGCACGATACAATATACGGTATGAGATATTGCATATACCGGCGGCGGCCAGCCGCAGTATTCACGACAATTTTATAATTTCTATACATTGTTATAGTCTATTTCGTCTATATAATCAAAATACTATAATATGGAAAATCATATGCTACACATTATGTCGACCCGAATAATACAGAGCAAGCTAAGGAACACTATAAATGTTGTACATTCCGCCAATTTAATATACATGCAAATGCTGTGTACATCATCACCCCAATCTATATAATAAGTTGAGAATCCTTACATAATCTCAAATTGTACAAACTATCAAGATAGTATAGTACAATTAAAATACACCCAAAGCGTATAATAGTACATACACTATAGGGTGATTTTAAATTCTTATTATTTCCGCAAAATATCTACAAACACCCATAAATTACATTTTTCCAGCAATTTTCTAAAATTCCTTACGAGATAGAAGTACAAAAACAACAATGAAGAAGATTTGTAAAAATGAAGGATCACCCATTTATCTACAGTTGTCTTCATCGATGTTGCCCGAAAATACTTAATAAAAAAGCACCAATCTTCATCACTAATCATACTAAGTTGCTTTTTTGAAGAAACGAGAGTTATCGCTTTATGTAACATGTAAGTCGGGCCTAAGTCTACAACATTGACATTATATTTAGTACAAAACTCTAATGCAACATTTTTAATAATGCAAAAAGTTTAATATTCTGATACAAAACCATTCTCAGCATGACATAACGAGCCATTCCTATCTATATAGAAATAGTTCGAAACAGAAGAACAGCACACATTCTGATTTATCACATTCAAATAACTGAACAAGAAAATCCAATCTTCACAAAATCTAATATCACATATAAACCTGATTGCGTTTTCTTTAATTATGTTCGTTCTAAATAATTTGCTATGACACTGACCTCTATCTGCAAAATGTTGTTCCTTTAACATCTTTCCAAAATCAGTTTTGCCATAGACTATTTTTCCTTGAGGCAATAGATAATCATATAGAGTATCACCATTATTTTTTATATGTCTTGAATAGTGAACAACAAGATCAACTTCAGGTTGAGCACAGGCATATAAATCGGAAAGATAAGAAGAAGTCACATAATCATCAGAATCAACAAATGTAATCCATTTTCCTGTTGCCTCATCCAATCCTTTGTTACGGGCTTTCGATACACCTTCATTCTGTTTATGAAACACTTTGATTCTATGATCTTCCTTTTTATATTCGTCACAAACATCACCGCTACCGTCAGTGCTTCCGTCATCAATAAGCAACAGCTCAAAATCCACATAAGTCTGATCTAACAAACTGTCTATACAACGAGGAAGCAACGATTTTACATTGTAAACTGGAACAATCACAGAAATACACGGTTTTACCATTTTCTGTTTAATGAAAAGTTTTAATATTGCTCTATGATAACAGGAACAAATGCTTATTTATCTTATTGGCACCTATTTTATGAATAAAAGCAAATAAAGTCATCTGGAATAAAGAATGTGCTTTTTTATCCATTTTTTCATAAACAGCTTCATAAGACATGGCCGGGAATTTTTCAATCGGCACAAAGCACTCAGGATGTTCATCCTTCATTGTTTTTACTTTGCTCCAACAATATTTTCGATTCGCATGAAGATGGAACCACATCAATCCCGCAAACATCATCTTATCAGAACAATGAAAATTCTCTGTCACAGAATAAGATATCGTGTCAGAATAACGTTTTGTCCAATAAGTGTTTTGCGTTATTTTAAAAACCACGGTATCACCAGCACCATTGTACGGTGGGTGGATATTAACGCCATCAAAAGGAACATACCACCTATCATCCTTAAAAACATTCAACCCTGACAAAGCTATACAAGCTGTTCCTTGTTGCAATCTCCACTTAGAATATTCATGATAAGGATTGATAAAGAGCCTTACTAGCCAATTGGGAAGCATCCACAAACAGGGCTTTCCTTTTACAACAGACAATCTCCTGTAAGCGGTGAAATACATCATAAAAAACCAACCTAATATAAAACTAAGTTGCCATTTGATGCAAATCGCCTTACTACATACGTCTCTCCATTTCTTTAGTTCATCTGCAAAATAAATTTGGTCTGCATCTATTTTGGTAAGGTATTTATATCTGGATTGAGAAAGGCCAAAATTACACAAATTACAATACAAACGAGGAGAATCATCTGGCAATGTTTTTGCATATTCAAATTCTTCCTTTGTCAAATCAAAGGACAAAACCTTTTTATTATATTCAAATACTCTCAACTTCGTCGGATATTGTTTCTTCTTTCTCTCCAGGATTTCCAATGTATTGTCTGTACAATCAGAACAAACTACAATCAATTCGTCAAGGGCATCAATACACGAATCTATACAAGGCTCAAGTAACGGGGCCTCGTTTCTTGTTCGCATAAGCCCAGACAAACCGTCCTTTAAATCCGATTTTGGACTTCTTGCATAAATTCTATTCATTCCAATATACATTTGTTTTTATAACCTTAGCAGGCTTACCTGCAACTATACATCTTTCTGGCACATTTTTAGTCACCATAGAGTCCATTCCTACGATGGCACCGCTTCCAATACTGACGCCTTTCATTACGATAGCTTCTTTTCCCAACCACACATGGTTTCCGATATAGACATCTTTTGCCGGATTAATTCTATTTCCGTTCTCATCATAAATAAAGTGCTGGTCGGTTGTTCGTATATGTACTCGATACGCAAAAACACAATCAGAACCAATCACAACTTTTGAACCTTCTCCTACGACTATCAAGACATTTTTGTCAAAAGTCACATTATCACCAATTTCAACAAGATTTCCATCTCCCTGAACATAAATACTATTGGTTCTTTTGAATGTGCAATCACGCCCTACTTTCACTGTATTATTACTGCCTCGAAACGTAATGATGAAATTATTACTATACGTATCTTTTGGAAAATCTACATAATTGCATGCTCCATAATCCCTAATAGATAATTTACATCTTTTCCATAAGACATACGAATAATATATCTTTTCATACAGAAATGACAGCATCCTGCTTTTTTCTATTCCTCGTTTCAACGTACTTTTAATGCTCATAATAAGAACCTTACATATTAATTATCTTCATGAACAATACATTTGACATTAGAAACGTCACGCCATTTTATCCCTTTACCAAAAACAAGCTTATTAAACATTAACTTTGTAACAAAAGCATTCCCATAATGTTTTTTCAATATACCAATAACGGTAAGGAACATACGCCACTGTTTTAACATCCATATACGGCTCATCGCTTTAGCAAATTGGTACAAAATAAATGTCGCGGCATCATTTGTTTTTTCAATCCTATATATGGCCAACCGTGCTTTGAATTCAACAAGCCTTCGGGCATTTAATGAAACTTCAGACCAAACACCGCCATTATGTAGGCGATAAACAGCCATTATGTCAGGAAAACAATATCCTTTGCCAATTTTTAATAACTCATAAAACAATATCATATCCATTGACATCCCATACGCTGCGTACCGTTTTAAATTCAATGCGCTACGACGATACATTACGGTCAACGTCTGTGTCAGCCATTTGCCACCAATCAAATTCTTCAAATCATAATCAGCCCCTTCAAAATCTTTGTCTTGTTCCTCTTCTAAAAATCCTTTTTCTTGTATATATTGATTAAAACGGTGTGAGCACATCACATAGTCTGGATGGCTTTCCAAAAAATCCACTTGCTTCTGAAGTTTATACGGATCTGTCCAATAATCGTCGCCTTCACAAAGAGCGATGTATTTTCCTCTTGCCCTGGAATAATTATAAACTAGACTAACCTTTACACCTTTTGAATATTGGTTTTCTTTTTGATATATAGGCTTAACTATGTTTGGATACTTTTTCTCATATTCACGAATAATATCTTGTGTCCCATCTGTTGAAGCATCATCGTGAATCAAGACCTCTATCGGAAAGTTAGTCTTTTGCTGCAAAAATCCATCCATGCACTGACGTATGAATCTTGCATGGTTATATGTCGTGCAGCAAATGCTTACGATCGGATATTGGTTTCCGCCGTCTATGCTTCTGTCCATAAAACCTCCTCAACGTATTTTTTTATCATAATTTGCTCCTTATACCTCACAGGCGGCATTATCTTCTTTTTGCAAAAACAGTCTAGATTGCTGGCCACAACGTCATACCCGGCCTTTACCGTAAATGCTATGCCCGCCGAAAACCGGGGGTTGATGTCTATCAAATAATATTTGCCTTCTTCTTTGTTGTAGATGAATTCCATATTGACACATCCACACACATTCAACCTTTCACCGATATATGACGACGTTTTTACTAACAGTTCATCATTCAGTAATCTCACAGTGGTGCCGGCGCCATTCTTTGTACGCAACAACTCTTCTCTTGCAACTGAGTTGTCGTTGCCTTCATTGTCCCTTACATAATCGACCGTATATACCGAACCGTCAATTTTTTCTTGTATTATGTAATCATCATGCACTTTGATAAACTGTTGCAGCTCGTCTTCAAGACATATAGTGCGGAGCCCTTCGCTGCTGCGTCCGTTTTTAGGTTTGGCTATGACTGGATAATTAAATGGAATATATTTACCAATGAAACAATTTGCCAACACTGTTTTTGGAACATTGACGATATCGTCATCGGCAAATTGCCTAAACAGGCTATGCTTATCCCTGACAACACGCAAGCAGTCAGACGACTGAAGACAAACGTTTATGCCCTTATCAACAAATGGGGCACGGTACTTGTTTAGAACATCTATTTCCAAGTCTGTCAACGGTATGATGAAGTTAACAGACTCTTTTTCTGAAACCGCCAGCAAAAAATCAACATATAGCTGCTCCTCAGTGGCATACGGTGCTTGATAAAACGCATCACATTCTCTGCTTTGCGCCAGCCAATGGTAATTATAAATGTCGCAGCCAACTACACGATGCCCCATCAGCCTCAATCGGTCTATTACGCAAGATGATGAAAAAGACCCAATCGCAGTTACTAATATATTCATTTTTCCTGTATATTTATGGTCTTCTCGAGGTAGCTACGTTCACCATGCTCTACAACAACAAAGCCCAGACTCTCATACAACCGCACTGCCACCGGATTATTTGAATGAATGCCAATTGAGCTAAAATCCCTTTTCTCTGCAAGTAGGATGGCATCCGACATCAATTTCTTTGCCACGCCTTTGTTCCTGTATTCATGCAATACACCAACCAAGGGTATATAAGCCTTCTTGCCTGCATAGTCATTGCAATACACAACAACCATGCCAATAACCTTATCACAGTCATAGTCAAGCATCAGCTCAGCACTGGCCATTATCTTAGCAACATAATCATGTAGTTCAACTTTGCTTGACAACGGGGGATTGAAATCATGATCTATGCTTACAAGAAACTCAAGCAATGACTTTTCCAAGGTATCCATGTCTACATTACATCTCATTTTTAATCAATCTAATAATTCTGGCGATGTCCTCATCTGTCAATCCATAATACATAGGCAGGCAAATCACTTGTTCTGCCATCTTTGTCGCCACAGGCAGATTGTCCGGCCTTGCAGAATCCAATCCGCGATAAGTCGAGAATGTGCTGATAAGTGGATAGAAGTAACGGCGGCCAAGTATGTTATGCTCTTTCAACTTGAAATAAAGCTCGTCGCGGGTCATGCCGTATTTCTCTGCATCAACAAAGATTGGGAAATAAGCATAATTATGTTGCACACCCGGAACATCCTGCATAAAACGAATGCCCGGTACGTCTTTCAAAGCCCCACGATAAGCATCTGCTATGTGATGGCGGGCTGCGATGGCTTTGTCAACCTGCCTTAGGTTTACAAGGCCATAGGCGGCTCGCACCTCGTCCATCTTGCTGTTGATGCCAGGAGCCACGACCGTAGTCTCGCCGGCAAAGCCAAAGTTCTTCAGATAGTCAATGCGCCGCTTTGTCTGCTCATCGTGAACGACGAGTGCGCCGCCCTCTATAGTGTTATAAACCTTTGTTGCATGGAAACTCAATGTGGACATGTCACCGGCGTTGAGCACGCTTTCTCCGTTCACCTTTACGCCGAATGCGTGGGCGGCATCATAAATGACTTTCAAGCCGTATTTGTCGGCTATCTCCTGTATGCGCTTTGTATCGCACGGCTGGCCATAAACATGAACAGGCATTATGGCCGTAGTGTGGGGGGTGATGGCGGCCTCTATCTTGTCGGGGTCAAGATTGCACGTAACGGGGTCTATATCTACGAATACCGGCTTTATACCATTCCACCACAAAGAATGAGTTGTAGCGACAAAACTAAACGGAGTAGTGATTACCTCGCCAGTTATACGCATTGCCTGCAATGCCGTTATCAAAGGAAGCGTACCATTTGTAAATAAGCTTATGAATGGAACACCGAGATATTCGCAAAGTGCATTTTCCAATTCTTTGTGATAGTGCCCGTTATTTGTAATCCACTTACGCTTCCAAATGTCCTTAAGATAAACATTGAGTTCATCTAATGAAGGAAGCAACGGCGATGTGACAGTTATTAATTTCTCTTCCATACATTATCATTTCTTATTAACCAAGGCAATAAGTTCATCCAATTCAGCGAATTTCATCAATTTGGCACCAACTACATAATATGCCGCTCCGACAACTATTCCAACAAAGAGTTGTAGCCATTGTGATTCAAGTCCTTGCACAACCAACCATACTATCACACCCATTACCAACGAGTGGACGAGTATATGCAACAAATCTTTCATCTGTGCCCAATATCCGTAACCGATTAGTCGCTTCGTATAATACGTGTTATAAACCAAAGAAAGCAAGGACCCGATTATGCGTCCATAGCACATGGCCACAATCCCGAGCGGAATGGTAAAGCAAAGTATGACTACTCCCTGTACCTTCTTTATAACCTCCAACTTCAAGAAAAAGTCCGAACGTCCTTTAACTTGCAAGAGGTTTAGATTGATTGCGTGGATAGGATACCACATCATCGAAAAACATATTATCTGCAAAAGATATATGGCCCCTTCCCATTTGTCGGTGAGCACAATCCGTATCAACGGGTCGGCAACCGCTGCCAGACCGACCATCAACGGAAACACTATAAAAGCCGAAAGACGCAAAAAGTGTTTGTATGCATTGGAAAGACGCTCTGGCTCTTTCTGGATGGAACTCAGAACAGGAAACGTAACTCCTTGAAGCACATTTGTTATATTCGACGAAGGATATTGCGCCAGGCTCTCTGCCCTTGAGAAAACGCCCAGAGTGGATGACGAGAAGAACTTTCCTATTACTAAAGGATAAATATTGTTATATGTGGTGTCAAGCAATGCCGAGGCAAGCAACTTTGAGCCAAAAGAAAACAACTCACGAAAAGACTTCCATGAAAATATCGACCGTGGAATCCAACGGACATACAGCCACAGCAAAACCGTACGAAAAAGCGAAGAGACCACCGCCTGAACCACCAGAGCCCATACTCCGTAGCCATCGTATGCCATCCACAGCCCCACCCCGCCTGTCAGTACCGCAACTATTACAGATATCTTGGCTCGAGTCTTAAAGTCTATGGCAATGGACAGTCTCGCATTTTGTATGCCGGAGAACGACGAGAATACAAAAGTCAGCGAAAGGATCTTGGTTACATCCTCAAGTAATGGTATATTGTAAAACGAAGCTATCCACGGCGATGCAAACCATAATACGCCATAGAAAAACAATCCCACAACAATGTTGAAATAGAATACTGTGCAGTAGTCTGCTTCTGTCCTGTCTATTTTGCGTATTAGCGCAGTACTGAAACCACTGTCAATAAACGTCTGCGATATTGCGAGAAATATGCCCAGCATGGCCACTATACCATAATCAGACGGCAATAGCAGGCGGGCTATCAATATGCTGAACACAAACTGTATGCCTTGTGTCGAGAAGCGGTCTAAGCTGCTCCACATAACACCCTTCACAGTCTTCTCCTTTAACGACGACATTTTCCTGATTACAATACACTTATATGACGCCTTAACAATGCCATGAGAATGATGCCATTTTTCAAAGGCTCCCTTTTCATTACATCATCAAGACCAATTTTCACACCAATTCTATATATTCGGGGCACACTTCCACGGCGGCCGTGATAAGGCCTGGCAATTCTACCAGGAGGCGCTTTGTGCGTGAGCCTTGCAGTTTCTGCAGCCGGCCTTCGTATCCGTCGAGTGGTCCGCCGATGATGCGGACGCTACGTCCAACCATTGCGGGCGTTATTTCGTTGGGCGAATAATATTTTGGGTCGTCTGACATTTCCACGGCTTGCATGAACCTGTTCATGTCTGCCTCACGCACTATCATTGGCACACGGTATGTTCCCCGCAAATATCTATATTGGAAAGTGCCGATGCGTTCTACTATTGGGTCGATGTTTTTCCTTCGGTCGTAGACAAATAGCAGGTCGTGCATAAAAGGCACCTGCACACGCTTACCTTTGCCCTTAACCTTAACCACTTTCCACGTCATAGGCGTAAACACCTTCGACACCATGCCCTCCAGCATTTTATAGGCAGGCATCTTTGCGTTGGTTCGTGTAAGGTCGCGCATCACATACCACCTCGGCCCATCATTATACGGAACACACGAGAGGTCGTACTCTTGGTTTGCAATGCCAGACATATAGTTCTGTTAGTATTACTCGCTATGATACAAAGTTTCCAATCCTGCAAGTTTTCTTAATGCACTGAAAAACAAGCAGTTATAGATTTTATTCGCGAAACTTTTCATCTTTCACTAGTCATTTTCCACAATGCCCGCCATATTTTCCGAGCAAAAATAACTCATCTAATCGTATCGGGCGACACTCTCCTATTATGAGATAATCTCCTGTTATGAGATAATCTCCTGTTATGAGATGGTCAATTTAAATAAGCTTGCTTTATTATAAGTATTTGTCGTTTAATTCTTAATTATTATCGGTCAACATCTGCGAGTTTCTCAGTGTTTCATATTGTCAAAAAATCTTGTAATCATCGCAAATAAATCGTATTTTATGGCCATTAGAAGAACAAATTTTGTATCTTTGCAGCAGAAATAGACCATCTCATAACAGGAGATTATCATATTAGTATTTATTACTCAAAACCAACATATCATTGTGTACCATCGCCGTAAGCACGGCTGAGCAAAGTTGCCCGCCAGGGCAAACGCCGTGTGCCGTGTGCATGGGGCAGCGCAAGGCGGCATCGGAAGCGGCCGACCACGGCCGCTCCAATGCCCAATGCCTAATAGCGGTGGCAACCGCCCCCAAAGTCAACAGCCATCCAAGTGCCACACCACTTGCCAATGATGCACCACCTATAAGTAGCTGTTCAAAATTAACCGATACAATAGACCTTGCAGGTGTCCTCTATATCTTTGCCACCATCTTGTGTGCTCTTTCGGGCCGCATACCAAAGTCTCATCGGTCGCGTAGCCCGCTACGCTCTCTCTTCGGACTGTGGCATGCATCTCCGAAATAGCGAACAATTTGATGGCAAATAATTTTGAACACCTACTTATCAATAGCCTCGCAGGGCCACATGGCTGCAACGTCAGGGCCACCGGCATGCCCAAGCAGACAGTTGCCAGCTAAAGATTCCTCAGAATCTTTCTGTTGGCCTTGTCAACCTCGCACGACTGTATCGAGTCAAGATATATCTGTGTGGTTGCCTCAGAGTCGTGGCCCAGCCCCTCGCTTATTACCGACAGCGGCACAGCGTTGTATCGGGCTATCGTAGCCCAGCTGTGCCGGCTGTAATACAGTGTGAGCGGCACGCTCAGCCCGGCCATTGCAGCCACCTTCTTAAGGTTTCTGTTCACCTTGAGCATCATATTCTGGTACTGCCTGCGCTCACTTCCGTCTTCGCGCACGATGATTGGCAAGAGATACTGCGTGGCGCATGTAGAGCACTTGTCCATCACCTCCTGCATCTGCCTCGTCCACTCTATGGTAAGCAACTGGCCGGTCTTCTTTCGCCTGTAGGTGAGATAACCGTTTTTCAGGTCGGCCTTCCTGAGGTAAGCCATGTCAACAAACGACATGCCACGCGTGCAGAAGCTGAATATAAACATGTCGCGTGCAAAGGCCATCACCGGCCGTTGCGACAGGTCAAGGTCTTTTATCCGCTTGATGTCGGCAAAAGTGATGCTCCGCTTCACCGTCTTGTCGATGCCGCAATACACATGCCTGAAAGGGCGCTTGTCGTCGGTGAGGCCCTCTTCTACCGCCATCCTGTAGTTAGTGCGCATTATTCGCATATAAAAAGATGTGGTGTTGCGCGACAGGCCCCTCGAGCGCATGGCAGCCTCGTAGAGTTGCATCATAGACGAGTCTATCATGCTGAATGTAAGGTCGACGCCCTTGCGAAAGCCCATGAAGCTGTTCAGGGTGGTCTGATACGTCTCGGCAGAGCGCAGCCGTCCCAGCTTCAGCTTACGCTGAATCTGGTTTTCCATGAAGTGGAACACGCTCCCGTCAATGCGCCTGCTCATCATAAACCGTTCCACGGCCTCGTCGGCGTCCCAGGCATCGCCATCGAGGTCGAGGTCGGCCACGATGTCTTCAAGCACCCTCAACTCCAGCTCGACATTAGACCTGATGAGCGAAAGCCTGTCTGCCTGCGGCGATGGATGCTGCGGCAGCACAATCTGGCCGGCGGCCGAGTCCCACTCCTCATTAAAGATTCTAAACTTGCTTCTCATGCGGCGCACTGTGCGTCCTTGAATCAACTGAAAGAACAAAGTGCCTTCCTTTCCCTTGCAGGCCGACGGCCTGAATTTAAGTTTTATAGATGCCATAATTCACATTTAGATTGGTGTATCTATAAAATCCACGAAAAGCCATTGCCGTTATTGAGCGGCCAAACATTTTTTCCACGAAAGATGCTGTTTTTATGACATTATGACCAACCTTGCAACCTTTTTACAACCATTTTCAACCCAAACATGCCATTAGAGGCCAAAACGTTTTTGCGACATTGCCGGGCTGCATGGCCTGCGCCACGGCCTTGGGCATGGCGGGCGCGCCAAGACAAGGCGGCCTACAGGATGCCGGCAATGCCGCAAAAACGCTTTGGCCCCTGATGGCCTATTGCGGCCATGGGCAACCGACGGCCGCCCAGGGCCATGCTGGCATCCGCCGGGCCAGGCCAACGTCAAGGCCCAACCGTCAGCGTTGCAAAGCAGGCCCCGTAGCCAAACCAATAGCCAAGGCCGCCGTCGATGTTTGAGTGCAAGTTGTTGGTAACAGGGAAAAGCGGGTTGCGCGACAGCGTGGTCATGTCTTCAAAGTCGCGCCAGAATCGGTAAGCCTCTTCGGTGATGCTCGCCAACTTTACCATTACCGTGTCGCCGGCCTCGAAACATGGCGTGAAATCAGAGTCAATGTTAAGCCGACCGGGGTTAACGGGCATCTTGCCGTCGGCGGGAAGCATGCGCCCCTCGGCAATGCCGAGGTAAGACGACATATATCCATAGGGCTTGCCCAAGACGTGGGTGAACAGCTTGTAGAAGCAACTGTCGCGCCTGCCGCCCACAAAGGCGTACACCTGGCGCAGCGAGTCGGCGTGGGCCACGGGCTCTACGGCAAACGAGTCGATGGGCGCAGGCTCGGGGATGGTGGCCGTGGCTTCGGCATGGGTGCCGTCAGTGCAGTCTACGGTAAGCCGGTATGTATGCCCCGGCTCGCCGCGCAAGTCGGAGGTGGTGTAGACATAAGGCGGGAAGCAGTCGGCGTCGTGCCTTCCCACGAGCACCACCTCGCGCTGCCCGTCGGCCACGGCCACCCTCGCCCACCGCTCAACGTAGTCGGCAAGTTCGGAGGTGGGGCGGTATTCGTCGGTTATGGGCACCGTCCGCGACAGCATCACAACCGGAAACCCACCGCTGTCTATCCACCCTTCTACCACAAGCTGCGGCTCTGCCGCGTCGCCAAACCCACGCTCACACGCCGCAAAGGCAAGGGCAACGGCAAGGGCCGGCACTGCCCTCAACAACCTGGATGATATCATAATGTCAGAAACTGAACTAATAATTGACCGATGGCATCAGCCTCAGGGCAAAGGCAAAGGGGCGGTATGCATACTCCACCTCGTTGACCTTGAGCCTGTAGAACAACACATTGTCGTGGGCGGTCACGTTGTAGAGCGACAGGTTGATGCCGCTGCGCCGGCCCCGGCCCACGCTGAAGTCGTAGCTTGCCGACAGGTCGAGGCGCACATACGGGGGCAACCGCTCGCCATTGTGTGGCCCATAGTCGGACAGCACGTGGTTGCCCAGCATATAAAACCGCTCCACGCGCGTGTAGGGCGTGCCCGAGGCCACCACCATGGCCGCCCCGAAGCTCCACCGCCGCCCCGCCTTGAAGGTGGCCACAGCGTTGAGCTCGTGGGGTCGCTCGTGGGCCGCGGGGCACCACCCTGTCGCGCCTGCGCGGCCGAAGCGCCGCCGGGCCAGCCCGAACGAGTAGGCCACCCAGCCCGTCAGCTGCCCCTTGCGCCGCTCTACAAGCAGGTTGAGCCCCACGTTGTGGCCGTCGCCGGCAATGAGCACATCGTTGAGCGAATAATCGTCGAAAACAAAGTCAAGCACATTGCCGCCATACTCAACCTGGTGGCATAGCCGCTTGCAATATGCCTCGGCCTCTATGCGCCATGCCCTCCGCCCCAGGTAAACCTCGGCGGCGAGCGAGGCGCCGATGCCATACTGCGGACTTTGCCCGTAGCCCGAGGCAAACCAGAACTCGGTTGGCAGCCCCACGTCTGAAAAGCCCGTGCGCAGCAGGTACTGATGCCTTACGCCGCCGCTCAGCGAAACCCTTGCCCCGGGCGACACGCGCCATGACAGCGAGGCCGTAGGGTCGGCTGCAAAGCGGGCCTTGCCGCCGGCCGAATAGAGCGTGGCACGCAGCCCGGCATCCAGTTCGAGACAGCGGCCCAGCCTGCAGTTCCACCCGCCCCACAGGGCCACCTCTGCCGCCCGCTGGCGCCCCTGGCCCGCCACCCTCCCGGCTGTTGCCCCGTCGGCGCGCGGCTCCTGGGGGCTCACGTCGTGCCATGCGGCGTCTATGCCGGCCGAAGCCTGCCCGAAGCGGGCCTCGGCCTTGTAGCCGGCGGTGGCTATGCGCGACTCGAGACTCAGGCCAACCGACGGCTGGCTCAGGCCCAAACGGCTGCCGTAGCGTGTGTAGTAAACACACTGCCCTATGCCGGTGGCGCCCGACGAGTGGTCCCAGTGGAGCGCAGCCATGAAGTTGGCCCAGCCGAGCGAGGTGTCCATGCCGTAGCCGCCGTCGCCGTACGAGGCATCGTCGCCACCGTAATACACCTCGGCCCACAGCCTGTTGCGGCTGTCGGGGGCGTAGGTGTAGGTAAGGTTGTAATCGTGGAAGAAATATCCAAGCTCCTCGCCGTCTACCTCGAGCCACCGCGAGTAAAGCAGGTTGAAGTATGCCGCCCTGGCCGACAGCGTGAGCCATGAGCAGCGCCCGGCAGGCAGGCTCACCGTTGCCTGCGACGACATGGGCCCCACGGCCACGTCGCCCGTGGGCCCGGGCGGTCTGTCGCGCCCCGCCTGCATGTCTACCATGCCGCCCAGACGGTTGGGGCCGCCGCAGTGGCCGACTTGCCTATGCGCATCGACGAGAAATGGGTGGCGTTGAACACCGAGAAGAAGCCCAGCAGATGGGCGGCGTTGTATATCGGCACACCGTCGATGGCCAACATGTTGTGCGAGTTGTCGCTGCCCTGTATGTGCAGTCCGGCATCATACTCGCCGCCAGTCTGTATGCCGGGCAGCATCTGGGCGTAGTGCAGCGGGTCGGCGTTGCCCAGTATGCGCGGCATGCTGCGCATGAGGCCCATGCCCACCACGCTCACGCCCCTGTCCGACGCCAGCTGCGAAGCCACCCTGCGGCCCGTCACGCTAACCTGGCGCAACTCGCGGGATAGCGTGTCCACACTGTCGGCCGCCGCCTCATGCCCTGCGGCGGCGGCCATGCAGGCCATGGCCATGGCAACCACCTGCCCCACCATTCAGCGGCGGCGGCACCGGCGGCGCCCACGGCGGCCGGAAGCTACAGGCCTGCGACGAGATGCAACCATCATGCGCCGGCCTCCTGGTCAAACACTCTCACGAAATCATCGCCCAGCTTCTTGAAGCTCTCAATCACGCTCTCAAAGAAACCGTCGGCGAAATACGACTGCATGGTTGAATACGAAGAACCGTCGGGGAACACCAACACCGGCTCGCAGTACCACTCTTCGCCATAATAACCCCTGTCGGAAAACGGATACAGCCGCATGCTTGCGCTCGGGCCGTCCACTCCGGCAAAGTAAAGGCCGAGCTCCATCAGGCCGTTGGCCCTCTCGAGGTCGGCCTTGTAGGCAGCCTCGTCGCGGCTGTTGGCGCCGGCAGACTCAAGGTATCGGGCAAACCTGTCGATGCTGCTGATGCTGCCTTTCAGCCATACTTTGTCGAGTATGTTGAAGTCGAGCGACGTGAGCCGGCCCGTCAGGTTGTCGTCGTCGGTCAGGTCGCCGTCGGCTTCCATTGCCAGTGTCACGAGCTCACGGCCGTCCTTGGTGAGCTTCTGCGAGAAGGCTGCCGTGCGCCCGGCGTTGAATGCCACCCTGTCGACGGCAACGCCATAGGCCCCCACGGCAACGGCCAGCGACAGCTCGGCACGGTCGCGCTTGTAGTCGAAGTCGCCACTGCCGCTGCTTATGCTGATGTCTGAGCCCAGCGATGCCGTGGCGAGCGTGGCCCCGCCCTGGGTGAGGGTCACATCTATGCGCTCGGGCACCACAAATGTGTTCTCTATGCGCGTCATGACCGAATAATATCCGTCGGAACTGTAATTGTAGTCCCACTCTTCATCGTCGAACGATTCGTGGTGAACAGGCGTCTCCGCCCCCGAGCAGTCGAGCCTCAGGCTGCACGGAGCGCCGCTGCCGTCGGTGAAGCGGAACTCCAGATACTGCACGTTGCTGGCCGTCTGCGTCCACCTGCCGTTGCGCAGCTCAAACTGACCGTAGAAGTTTGACGCCTTGTAAACATTCTTCACAAGGTCGTCGGTGGCCGACACCTCGCACAAGCCTGCGCAGTGGTCAAACCAGCTGTCTACCTCGCTGCCGTCCGACGAGTTTTCGGCAACATAGTCAATGAGGTCGGCCACACTCGAGAAGTCGGCCGCATCGACAAGGCCCATCAGTTCGTTGGCGGCCTGCTCCAGCCTCTGCTTCTGCTCCACGGTCGACAGTCCCGGGGCCGACTGGCCTCCCTCGTCGCCGGAGCCGCCACCCGTCTGGCCTCCCTGCTCTATCCCGCCGTCACCCGAGGGGTTGTCATCACCACACGACACCAATGCCGATTGCACCGACAAAGCCATGAACACCATCGCAAAAAATTTGATTTTCTTCATAAATTTATCTTTTTCTGATTTGTAAAATACATATCACTTTCCTTCAGCCTGCAAGAAACGGCCACGCGCCCAGCCCGTGGATACACCGAGCCGGCCGCCGTTTTCTTAACGATTGCAAATCGTAATGAAAATATGTAAAACGGCAATCTGTATCGGTTAAAAACGCAGCCTGATTATTAAAAATCTCCACATAAAAACCATCATCGGCCGCCCCGGCTACGCTGTCCAAGCCCCGAAAAAGGGGCAGACGGCCATAAAACTTTATTACAAACGCAGCCCTGCCGGGCCACATGGCCCGCATTGCGCCCCGAGACGGGCCAAACCAGACAGCAAAACGGGCCGAATCGCAATGCGAAACGGCCCGTTTGGCGCTACAGCCGCACCGCCCCCGCAACACGCCCGCCAACAGGCTGTGCGAGGGAAGGGCACGATGCTGAAATAATGTTACAAAGGCCATGGCCACGAAAGCGCCGCCAGCGGCGCCACGCGCGCTACTGCCCCACGGCCGGGCCGACAGCGCGCAGCTCCTCGATGGCGCGCAGCTGCATCTCGACCATCTCCATGTGGGGCATGGCATAGCCGGCTTCACGCGCCATGGCTATGGGCTTGGTGTAAAGATACTCTATCTCCATGGGCCTGCCCAGGTCGCAGTCAACCTTCATGCTGGGCGAGTAAGGCGGCATGTTGCGCGTCATCTCAATCATGCGCTCGCCCACGCTCTCGTCTATTCCCACAGCCCCGCAGGCGCGGGCTGCGCCTATTACCTCGGCCAGCAACGCCCTCACGAGCCGCTCGCCGGAGGGCGAGGCCAACATGCGGTCGGTGGTCTGGCCGAGCACCGAGCACGGGCCGTTGAACGGCATGTTCCACATGGCTTTCATCCACCGCGCCTTGGCATAGTCGACGGCCGCCGCCCGTATTCCCGCCGCGCCAAGGTCGGCCAGCAACCCGTCTATCAGGCCCTGGTCACGGCACGAGTAGTTGGCCACGCTCAGCTTGCCGTTGCTCGTGTGCTCTATGTGCCCCGGGCCCACCTTAGTGGTGCATATATAAGCCAGTCCGGCCGCCAGCTGCACCCCGGGCAGTGCCGCCTCGACATCGGCCTCAACGCCGACGCCGTTTTGTATCAGCAACACGAGCGTGCGCTCAGTGAGCAGCGGCGCGAGCATGGCGGGCAAACCGCCGTTGGCCGTGGTCTTCAGGGCCACGATGACCACGTCGCAAGGGGGCATGCCGGCAACCGAGGCATAAGCCTGCGGATGGCTTATGACAAACGAACCGTCGTAAGAATCTACCCTCAGACCGTTATCCCGAACATACTCAAAATCACTGTGCAGAAGGAAATGCACGTCGAAGCCGGCCCTTGCCAGCCTCCCGCCATAGAACCCGCCTATGGCCCCTGTACCAATGATGGCATATCTCATATATGTATAATTGTATTTGATTCATCGCAAAGATACGCATTTTATTGCTAACAAAAGTCATTTTATCGAAATAATAGTGTATCTTTGCATGGCTTATTCTATATCATTACTAATAGTGAGACACGATGACTTAGGCCTTTTGAGCCACATTCAGTACCCCGAAGACCTGCGCAAGTTGCCGGCCGACCGGCTGCCTGAGGTCTGTGACGAACTGCGGAAAGACATACTCGACGAGCTGTCCGTAAATCCCGGCCACCTCGCCTCGAGCCTCGGAGCAGTAGAGCTTACCGTGGCACTGCACTATGTTTACAACACCCCCGAAGACAGAATTGTATGGGACGTGGGCCACCAGGCCTACGGCCACAAGATACTGACAGGGCGCAAAGAGGCGTTCTGCACCAACCGCAAGCTGCACGGCATCATGCCGTTCCCCTCGCCAAAGGAGAGCCCCTACGATACCTTCGTTTGCGGCCACGCCAGCAACTCCATATCGGCAGCGCTGGGCATGGCCGTGGCCGAGAAGCGGCTGGAGAAAATCGCCGCCGAGCAAGGGGCCACGGGCGGCAATGGCAAGGCTGCCGAACGCAAGGTGGTGGCCGTGATAGGCGACGGGGCCATGAGCGGAGGGCTGGCCTTCGAAGGGCTCAACAACGTATCGGCGACCCCCAACGACATCCTGATAATACTCAACGACAACAACATGAGCATCGACAGGAGCGTGGGGGGGATGAAGCAATACCTGATAGGGCTGAACACAAACGAGACATACAACACCCTGAGGTTCAAGCTGTCGAAATGGCTGCGCTCCAAAGGCTACCTGGAAGACGACCGCCGCAAGGGGCTGATAAGGCTGGGCAACGCGCTCAAGTCGGCCTTCAGCCACCAGCAAAACATATTCGAGGGGCTCGACATAAGGTACTTCGGCCCCTTCGACGGGCACAACGTGATGGAGCTGGTGCGCATACTGCGACAGCTCAAAGACATGAAAGGGCCCAAGCTGCTGCACCTGCACACCACCAAGGGCAAAGGCTACAAACCGGCAGAAAAGGCGGCCACGGTGTGGCACGCCCCCGGAAAGTTCGACGTGGGCACGGGCGAACGCCTGTGCGACGACGAGAAAGGTCTGCCGGCCAAATACCAGGACGTGTTCGGAAACACGCTGCTCGAGCTGGCCGAGGCCAACCCGAACATAGTCGGGGTGACGCCGGCCATGCCCACAGGCTGCTCGATGAACATCATGATGAAGTCGATGCCGGGCCGCGTGTTCGACGTGGGCATAGCCGAGGGCCACGCCGTGACCTTCTCGGCGGGCATGGCCAAAGAGGGGCTGCAGCCGTTCTGCAACATCTACAGTGCCTTTGCCCAACGGGCATACGACAACATCATACACGACGTAGCCATATTGGGGCTGCCCGTGGTGCTCTGCCTCGACAGGGCGGGCTTGGTCGGCGAAGACGGCCCGACGCACCACGGGGCGTTCGACATGGCCGCGCTGCGCCCCGTGCCCAACCTTACCATTGCCGCGCCGATGGACGAGCATGAGCTGCGCAGGCTCATGTACACGGCCCAACTGCCCGGCAAGGGGCCGTTCGTGATACGCTATCCGCGCGGCCGGGGGGTGCTGCCCGACTGGCACTGCCAGCTCACGGAGATTGAGGTGGGCACGGGCCGGAAGCTGAAAGACGGCGACGACGTGGCCGTGCTGACCATAGGGCACATAGGCAACGAGGCTGCCAAGGCCATAGCCGAGGCCGAACAGGAACACCCGGGGCTCACCGTGGCCCACTACGACGTGCGCTTCCTCAAGCCGCTCGACGGGCAACTGCTGGCCGAGGTGGGCCGGCGGTTCAGCCGCATAGTCACTGTCGAAGACGGAATAAGGGCCGGAGGCATGGGCACGGCTGTGCTCGAGTGGATGGCCGACAACGGCCTTGCACCCCGCATCGTGAGGCTCGGGCTGCCCGACTCGTTCGTGGAACACGGCACCGTGCCGCAGCTGATGCACATAACGGGCATCGACAAAGACGGCATAAAGAAGGCCATAACCGGGATATGCGGCTACAGCAAGGCGCAATGACCGCCAAGCAGACGATTACGAAACACCACTAAGACAAACAAAATGAAAATAATCATTGCCGGAGCCGGAGCCGTGGGAACTCACTTGGCACGGCTCATGTCGCGCGACCACGAAGACTGCACGCTCGTGGACGAAGACGCCGAGAGGCTGGAAGGCCTCGACAGCGAGTACGACATAATGACTATGGAAGGGTCGCCCACAAGCATCAAGACCCTGAAGGAGGCCGGGGCCGAAGACGCAGACATATTCGTGGCCGTCACCCCCGACGAGAGCCGCAACATGACGTCGTGCATCATGGCTCACGCCATAGGCGCCAAGAAGACGGTGGCACGCATAGACAACTATGAATACCTGTCGCCGAAGATGGGCTCTTTCTTCCGGAACATCGGCATAGACTCGCTCATCTACCCCGAGGTGCTGGCCGCCATCGACATCAACAACGGCCTCAAGATGAGCTGGGTAAGGCAGAGATGGGACGTGCATGGGGGGGCGCTGGTCATGCTCGGCATAAAGCTCAGGGCCACATGCGAGATACTTAACAGGCCGCTGAGGGAACTGTGCGGCCCCGACGACCCCTACCACATCGTGGCGGTGAAGCGCGAAGGCGAGACAATAATACCGGGAGGAAACGACGAGCTCAGGCTGAACGACCTCGCCTACTTCATGACTACCAAGGAATACATACCGTATATCAGGAAGATAGTGGGCAAGGAGCAATATGCCGACGTCAAAAACGTAATAATAATGGGGGGAGGCAAGACTTCCGTCAGGGCGGCACTGACTGCCCCCAAATACCTTGACATAAAGATAATCGAGACCGACGAGCACCGATGCGAGCAACTCAACGAGCTGCTCAGCGACACCGACACCATGGTAATCCACGGCGACGGGCGCAACATAAGCCTGCTCATGGAGGAAGGGATAAAGCACACACAGGCCTTCGTAGCCCTGACAAGCAATGCCGAAACCAACATCCTGGCATGCCTCACGGCCAAAAGGCTCGGGGTGAGGAAGACCATCGCCATGGTGGAAAACCTCGACTACGTGGACATGGCCGAAGAACTTGACATCGGAACAATCATCAACAAGAAGACCATAGCAGCCAGCCACATATACCAAATGATGCTCGACGCCAAGGTGAGCAACCTGCGCTCGCTCATGATGGTAGACGCAGACGTGGCTGAGTTTACCGCCGAGGAGGGCTCGCCCGTGACAAAGAAACCAGTGAAAAGCCTCGGGCTGCCGTTCGGGGTGGCCATAGGCGGACTGGTGCGCAATGACGTCGGCATGCTCGTCAACGGCAACTCGCAAATCGAAGCCGGCGACACGGTAATGATATTCTGCCACGAGCAAAAGATGAACAAGATGGAAAAATTCTTCAAAGCGGCCTCTATATGGTAAGGTTCGACATCGTATCAAAGATCATCGGGCAGCTGCTCTTCCTCGAAGGAGGCATGATGCTGTCGTGCCTCGTCATGGCTTTGTGCTACCGCGAAGACGACGCGATGGCGTTCTTGATATCGATGATGCTCACAATATGCAGCGGACTGATATTCAAACACCTCGGCCGCAACGCCGGAAACGAGCTCAACAGGCGCGAGGCATACCTCGTGGTGGCACTCATCTGGGTGGTGTTCTGCGCATTCGGGATGCTGCCGCTGCTCATCAGCGGCTACGTGCCTAGTATCACAGACGCCTATTTCGAGACCATGTCGGGATTCACCACGACAGGCGCAACCATCATCGACGATGTTGAGTGCCTGCCGCACACCATACTGTTCTGGCGGTCGCTGACCCACTGGATAGGTGGCTTGGGCATAGTGTTCTTCACCATCGCCATACTGCCGTCGGTGGTCGGAGGAAGCATCAAGGTGTTTGCAGCCGAGTCGACAGGCCCGATAAAGACCAAGATGCACCCGCGGCTGAGCACCGACGCAAAGTGGATATGGACCGTATACTTAGCCATCACGGCCAGCTGCGTGCTGTTTTTCCACGTGGCGGGCATGGGGCTGTTCGACAGCGTGTGCTTCTCGATGTCGATAGCCGGCACTGGCGGCTTCGCAACATACAACGACAGCCTGGCCCACTTCAACTCGCCGTCAATCGAGTACATAGCCACCGTATTCCAATTTCTGGCAGGCATGAACTTCACACTGATTTACGTGGTGCTCTTCAAGAGGCAGTTCGCAAAGCTGCTGACCAACTCCGAGTTCAAGCTATACTGCGTCGTGATAGCCATAGCCACCGCGCTCATTGCCTACTTCCTCGTCAGCCGCAGCGGATACGGGGCGAGCGACGCCGTAAGGCATGCCCTGTTCCAGGTCGTGACCTTCATCACCACCACCGGGATGTTTACCGACGATGCCGGCCAATGGCCGCATTTCACATGGGTCGTGCTCGGTTTCTGCATGTTCATAGGCTCGTGCGCCGGTTCGACCAGCGGCGGCTTCAAGTGCATACGCGGCGTGATGATACTGAAAATAATACGCAACGAGTTCAAGCAGATACTCCACCCGAACGCCGTGCTGCCCATAAAGATAAACAGGCAGAACATACAGATGAACCACGTGCCGTCGCTCCTGGCGTTCTTCGTGACGTATATACTGATATGCCTGCTTGCCGCCACCGTCATCATATTGGCCGGCGTCGACGACACCAACGCCATAACCATTGCACTGAGCAGCCTGAGCAACGTGGGCCCGGCGCTTGGCAACACCATAGGGCCCACCATGTCGTGGAGCTCTTTGCCCGAAGGCGTGAAGTGGCTTTGCTCGCTTCTGATGCTGATAGGCCGCCTTGAGATTATGACAGTACTAGTTTTGTTCACGCACAGTTTCTGGAAAGAGAACTGATGCAACCTATATCATACAATCATGGCAAATATTTTTAAATTCAAACCGCTACTAAAGCAAACCATTTGGGGGGGAGAACGGATTGTCCCCTTCAAGAGGCTGGAATGCAACATGGGCCAAGTGGGTGAGAGCTGGGAGATTTCCGGCGTCAAGGGACAAGAGACCGTGGTAGACGGCGGGCCCTACGACGGGCTGACAACCAACGAGCTTGTGGCAACGCTGCGAGACAGACTGCTGGGCCGTGACAACTACTTGCGCTACGGCGACGAGTTTCCGCTGCTCATCAAGTTTATCGATGCTGCCGGCGACCTGTCGGTACAGGTACACCCGGACGACGCCACCGCCATGCGCCACGGGCGCAAAAGGGGCAAGACCGAGATGTGGTATGTGATGGACTCTGAGCCGTCGGCCACCTTGATGGTGGGCCTGAAGAGAAGCATAACGCCCGACGAATACAAGGCGCTTGTGGCCAACGGCACAATATGCGACGCCATAAGCAGGTACAATGTGAAGGAAGGCGACTGCTTCTACATACCCTCGGGGCGCATCCACAGCATCGGTGCAGGGTGCTTCCTGACCGAGATACAGCAGACGAGCGACGTGACTTACAGGATATACGACTTCAAGCGGAAGGACAAGGACGGCAATTTCCGCGAGCTGCACACCGCCGAAGCCGCCGACGCCATTGACTACCAGGTGCAGGAAAGCTACCGCACGGAATATGACCGAGTAAAGAACGAACCGGCCGAGCTGGTAGACTGCCCTTACTTCCGCACGGCGCTCTACGACCTTGACGAGCCTATGACGCTCGACTACTCCGAACTTGACAGCTTCGTGATACTGATAGGGGTATGCGGCGAGGGCACGCTTACCTGCGACGACGGCACGTCGGCCACGCTGAGCGCCGGCCATACGCTGCTTCTGCCGGCCACCACGGGCATTGTGGGCGTCAGCGGCAAGGTGAAGTTCCTTGAGACTTACATTGCCTGAGAGCCTTCTGCCCCAGGCCCCTCGCCGGGCTTTTGCCGCCTTTGGTCGCACGATTCGAGATACCGCTCTACGTCGGCCTGCAGTCGCCTGAACTGCGGGCTGGCCATATAGCCCACGCTTTTCTTCAGCATCGAGCCTATGTTCTCGATGCTGTTTTCGTAGCACGATATCTCGTTGCGCATCTGTGTGCGGTGCACCGATGTGCGGTTTATCTCGTTCTCGCGCTCCATGCGCAGCTTGTTGCAAACCTTGTTGAGTATCGGCACCACCACGGTGTCGAAGATGTGGTGCCCCTGTATGTATAGATATGTGGTCTCGGGGGTCACCCCAAGCTGCTCCATCTCTTGCTGCAGCCGGCGGTAAGAGGCCTTGGCCTTGGGGTAGCGGCTCTGCAGATAGTGCACTTTGCGCATCACCTTGCCACGCAGGTGGTCTATTGACGACTGCGGATGGAACACGTTGAAGCCCCCCGGGTCGATGACCTTGCAGAAGTCTGTGAGCGAGAAGTCGTTGTAGTTGCCGGTGCGGTACATCCACACCGACCACACGAACAGCGGGTAGCATGCCAGCGAATACTGCCTCATGTACTCCTCGAAGTCGAAAATGGCATGGTCGTTGAGCGTCACCATGACGCACACATTGTGCAATCCGGCGGCGTAACACTGGTAGTTCTCTATAGCATAAACGTATGTGTGGAACACGTACGGGCTGTTCAGTATCTTGGCCGACGTGGGTGTGATGCCCTGCAACAGGTAGTCGTAGTCGGCGTCGACGCAGGCTATCATGTCGCGCCCTACGTTCTCGCTGATGAAATTCATCAGCACCGACTTCTTGCCGCGCTTGAGCGTGCCGCGCGACGGCAGCATTACCTCGAAGAAGCGCGTCTCGTCCTCAAAGCGGTCGAGCACCGTCCGCCAAAACAATATGTCGTCGTAGCTCTCCACATAGGCCACAATCTTTCGCCTGGCCTTCTTCGACGTGAGGCTGTTGGCTGCCTCGACGTAGCGTGAAGTGATGTTTTCCCTTAGCCTCTTGCCCATGATTCTGCTTTTTGTGTAACCGTCGTTCTCGTGCCGCCACGGCTGCCCCGGAGCCTGCGGCAAGCGCCATGCCCCGCCTGCCGGGGCCATTGCCTTGCGCTGTCAGGTGGTGATGTCGCTCACCTCGGTCACCTTGTCCATCCAGCCGTTCATGATTACGGCCGGCGAATGGGTGGTGAGCACTATCTGCACATTGGGGTTCAGGTCGACGATGAGGTCGATGAGGCGCTGCTGCCAGTCTACGTGCAGGCTCACCTCGGGCTCGTCCATGAAGAGCACGTAGTGCTGGTTGTCTTCTATGAGCACCGTGAGCAGTATGGCCAGCATCTGCTTTTCGCCGCTCGACAGCTGGTATGGCGTCAGCTCCTCGCCTATCTGCGAGAACATTATCTCGTTCTTTGTGCGTATCAGCCTCTTGCCCGTCTCGGCGAAAAGGCTGTCCATCATGTCCTGGAACTTGTTCTTGGGCCTCGATATCTCCTGTGCTTTCTGGGCGGCGTCGGGCGCCCCGCTGCTCAGCGTCTGGATGATGCGGTTGCCTATGTTCACCTGATAGTCGAGATACTTGCGCTGGAGCTGGTAGAGCTGCCAGTCGAGCTCGGTGGTCACCGAGGCGTCGACAATCTTGCTGACCAGGTCGCCGCTCATCAGCGGGCGGTCGAAGCTGCGTATCACGTCGTATCTGATCCAGCGCGCGTCTTCCGGCATCACCTTGATGCGAACGCCCCGCAGCATGTGGCTCGGAAACTCGCCGCCCTGGGCCAGGCCCTTCACCACCTTGTTGAGTATGGTGCTCTTGCCCACGCCGTTGATGCCGCTGAGTATGTTTACCTTCGGGTCGAGGTTCCATACGATGTGCCTTGTGCCGCTCCAAAGCGACTCAATCTCTATCTGGACGATGTAGTCTGCATACTTCTGCATAAGCTGTTGCGTTGAAATCTTAACGGCAAATATAAGGTTTTTTATGTGAAAATGAGTACTTTTGCACCCGTATTTTTTAATTAAATAACAAAATCATGGATAACAAACGACCCTTGGTGGCCCACATGAGCATGTTTCTGGCCTGTGTCTTCTGGGGGCTCATGGCCCCGGTGGGCAAGGATGCCATGGCCCACGGCATCAGCGGCATCGAGCTGGTGCTGTTCCGCGTGGCCGGGGCGGCGGTGCTTTTCTGGCTCGCCTCGATGTTCACGGAGCGCGAGCACGTGCCAGGCCGCGACCTCGCCAGGCTGTTCTTTGCGGGCATGCTGGGCCTTGTGTTCAACCAGTGCTGCTACATCATAGGCCTCAGCATCACCTCGCCCATCAACGCCAGCATCGTCACCACCTCGGCACCTATATTCGCCATGGTGCTCTCAGCGCTCATACTCAAGGAGCCTGTCACCGGCAAGAAGGCCCTGGGGGTGCTCATGGGCTTCAGCGGGGCGCTCATACTGATTCTCACCAGCGCCTCGGCGGCAAGCTCAAAGGTGGGCGACATACGCGGCGACCTGCTCTGCCTGTTCGCCCAGTTCTCGTTCGCCCTCTACCTGGCCCTGTTCCGGCCGCTGGTGCAACGCTACTCGGTGTTCACCGTCAACAAGTGGATGTTTACCTTCGCCACGGCCGTGGTGCTGCCATTCACGCTGCCGCGCGTGGCCGGCACAGGCCTCGGCCACATACCGCCGTCGGCCTGGGCCGAGGCTGCCTACGTGGTGGTGGTGGGCACGTTCCTGTGCTACATACTAATGATGATGGGCCAACGCACGCTACGCCCCACCGTGGTGAGCATCTACAACTACCTGCAACCTGTGGTAAGCGTGGTGGTAAGCGTGGCCGCGGGGCTCGGTGTGTTCCGTGCCGCCCACGCCGCCGCGGTGGTGCTGGTATTCTCAGGGGTGTGGCTCGTGACAAAGTCGAAGAGCCGGGCCGACATGGAAGCAGACTCCAAAAGGCAATGAAGTTTGTTTACAACACCCCACCCTGCTTGCCAAACGGCCCGTATGGAATCGCCATACGGGCCGTTTCGCCTTCTCTGACGGGCCGTTTCGCCGTGCCATGCGGCCCGTATGGCAACAGACTGGCGCCACTGCCGCAACCCGCTGGGCCTGAAGGTGTTGAACGGGAGGTGCCGTCTTTTCATAAAATATTACAAAACAATGACCGGGGCGGGGCTCGCTGAATTATCCGGCGGCAGGGCGGACATACGGCTTCCATACGCCTGCGGCCCTACACTGCCGCCACCGCGACAGGCGCCGCAGGCACGATGGCCGGCGGCCGGCAGTGGCCCGGTGGCTCACCGGGACGCACTGCCCACGGCCGACAGGCGCACCACGCAACGCATCATGTACGGCAACGGGCGGCAAAACAAATTGACACTTTTCACGACTAATTTATTTCAGAAAGGCAGCAAACCACGCACAGCAATGACAGTTGGCCGAAACTAAATTTTTATTGCCCATTTTCTTCGGTTTAATTTTGGGCATAACGGTTTTATTTCATATATTTGCAATGACGATACCGCCCCCAAAGCCGCAAGGCAACACGCTCGACGCTGAGCCGCCAAGGGGTATGCGGACAAGGCAAACATAACACTAAAAGCCTATGACATACATTGAACTGCCCGACCACGGACAACGAGACGTGTCGTTTTATCTATCCATGGAGGAATATGTGGCACACCACGTTGATGCAGCCGACTGCTTCTTCATGTGGCAGGTGGAACCGAGCGTGATATTCGGACGCAACCAGGTGGCCGAAGCCGAGGTCAACCTCGACTACTGCCGCAGGCATGGCATACGCACGTTCAGGCGCAAGAGCGGTGGCGGATGCGTCTACGCCGACATGGGCAACGTGATGATGTCATACGTGACACGCGGCGAATCCGTGGGCTTCACCTACAACAAGTATGTCACAACCATGCTCCTTGCTTTCAGACGGATAGGCATAAATGCCACCGCCAGCGGCCGCAACGACATACTCGTCGACGGCGGCAAGGTGTCGGGCAGCGCTTTCTACCAGACGCACGGGCACAGCATAGTGCACGGAACGCTGCTATATGACACCGACATGGACAACATGACAAGCGCCATCACGCCGCCATCCGACAAGCTGCAGAGCAAGGGAGTGGGCAGCGTGCGCAGCAGGATAACGCTGCTCAAAGACCACACCGACCTCTCGCTGGGCCAACTGAAAGACGCCCTGAGGCGCCAACTGTGCGACGGCTCCGTGACGCTCACGCCGGCCGACATCAGGTCGATAGAGGCCATCGAGGCCGAATACAAGTCTGCCAACTTCATATTCGGCAAGAACCCGCCATACACAGTGGCACGCAAACAGCGCATCGAAGGCGTGGGCACGGTAGAGGCGCGCATCGACCTCAGGGGCAACACCATACGCAACGTGTGCTTCAAGGGCGACTACCTGCCGGGCGAGGTGCCCATCGAGAGGCTCGAGAACGCCCTGGCCGGAGCCGAGCTCACACCCGCGCGACTGACAATGGCCCTCGCCGGGGGCGAGGCCGCTGCCATCAGAGGCATGCAGACCGAAGCCCTGATATCACTGCTGACAAACAAAACCTAAAACATATAAAGGCAATGGAAAACAAACGTACGTGTCTTTACGACAAGCATGAGGCCCTCGGGGCGCTCATCAGCCCCTTCGGAGGCTTCGACATGCCCATCCAGTACACCACAATCGAAGAAGAGCACCAAGCCGTGCGAAACGCATGCGGGGTGTTCGACGTCTCGCACATGGGCGAAGTGACGGTCAAAGGCAAGGATGCCAGCCGATACGTCAACCACATCTTCACCAATGATGTCAACGCCATCAAGCCCGGCGAGATTCTATACGGAATGATGCTCTACGAAGACGGGGGCACCGTAGACGACCTGCTCGTATACAAGATGGCCGACGATGACTACTTCCTCGTAATCAACGCAGCCAACATCGACAAAGACTGGGCATGGATGCAGCAGAATGCCGATGGCTACGACATCGACCTGCAGAACAAGTCTGACCATTACGCACAGCTCGCCGTGCAGGGCCCGGAGGCTGAGCGCGTGGTCGAGGAGGTGCTGTCGGTGCCATGCAGCGAGCTCACGTTTTACACCTTCAAGCAGCTTGGCGACGTAATAATAAGCCGCACAGGCTACACAGGCGAAGACGGATTCGAGATATACGGGTCTCACGACTACATACGCGATTGCTGGGACAAGCTCATGGCCACCGGAGGCAGGTGCAAACCATGCGGACTCGGATGCCGCGACACGCTGCGCTTCGAAGTGGGCCTGCCGCTATACGGCGACGAGCTGTCGGCCGACATCTCGCCGGTCATGGCCGGACTGTCCATGTTCTGCAAGCTCGACAAGCCCGAGTTCATCGGCCGCGAAGCCCTTGTAAGGCAAAAGGCTGAAGGCGTTGAGCGCAAGGTGGTGGGCATAGAACTGGCAGACAAGGCCATACCGCGCCACGGATATGCAGTGCTCAAAGACGGCGAGAAGATTGGCGAGGTAACCACCGGCTACCACACCATCTCCACCGACAAGAGCGTTTGCATGGCGCTCATCGACTCACGATACGCCAAGCTGGGCACCGAAGTGGAGATACAGATACGCCGCAAGACCTTCCCCGGGACGGTAGTGAAGAAGCGCTTCTACGACAAGCACTACAAAAAGTAACCCCATCATGCCCTAACCCTCCCAGAGCTCACAGTGCTCACAGCACTCCCAGACCTCCCAGAGCTCCCATAACAACCAGCAACAACAATCCTACAAATAACAAAAAACAACTAATATGGCAAGATTTATTGAAGGACTCTACTACTCAGAGTCACACGAATTTGTGAAGGTTGAAGGCGAATACGGCTACATCGGCATAACCGATTATGCACAAAATGCCTTAGGCAATGTAGTATATGTAGACATGCCTGAAGTAGACGACGACATTACCGCAGGCGAAGAGTTCGGCGCCGTAGAAAGCGTGAAGGCAGCCAGCGACCTCAACGCCCCCGTCAGCGGAACAGTGGTCGAAGTCAACACAGCTCTCGAAGACACCCCGGAGCTCATCAACCAGGACGCCTTTGCCAACTGGATCATCAAGGTTAAGCTCTCCGACCCATCAGAACTCGAAAGCCTCATGGACGCCAAGGCATACGAGGAAATGTGCAACAAATAAATTAAAAATCAAGAGTTAAGAATTAAGAAAAATAGTCTCGGCAACGGGAACGCAGGGTGCTATTGCGTAATTGCTATATCTTTACGCAACAAAAAGAGCAATAACCCCAATGAAGACAAGGCCCGTCCACAACCGGGGCGGCATGACACCATCAACGGAAAGCAAAGCCCTCACCTGTAAGACGCAGCCGCTGCCACAACAAGAGTATTTTTCTTAATTCTTAATTCCCAACCCTTAACTTCAACTATGTACAAGTATTTCCCCCATACAGAGGCCGACATAAAGGGCATGCTTGAGCACATCGGCATAAAGTCTATCGACGAACTGTACGCCGAAGTGCCCGAACAGGTGCGCCTGAAAAAAGACTACGACCTGCCTGAAGCCAAGAGCGAACTCGAGATAAGGCAGTTCTTCGCCGGCCTGGCTGCCAAGAACAAGCAGCTGACGTGCTTCGCCGGAGCAGGAGCATACGACCATTACACGCCCGCGGCAGTACCTCAGATTGTCAGCCGCTCCGAATACCTCACGTCATACACCCCATACCAGGCAGAGATATCGCAGGGAACGCTGCACTATATCTTCGAGTACCAGTCCATGATGGCCGAACTCACGGGCATGGACATATCCAATGCGTCGATGTACGACGGCAGCACCGCCACGGCAGAAGCCGTGCTCATGGCAGTGGCCTCGGCAAAGAAAGCGCGCAAGGTGCTCGTGTCTGAGACCGTAGACCCCAAAATCCTGGCTGTAATACGCACATACGCCCACTTCCACGGCGTAGACATCGAGATGGTGAAAGCCACCGACGGAGCCACCGACAAGGCCGACCTCGACAGCAAACTGGCCGCCGGCGGAGTGGCCGGCGTACTTGTCCAGCAGCCCAACTACTTCGGTGTGGTGGAAGACTACACCGGATTCGCCGATGCAACACACGCGGCCAAGGCACTGTTCATCATGAACAGCGTGGCCGCCGACCTGGCCGTGCTGCGCACCCCGGGCGAATGGGGGGCCGACATCGCCGTGGGCGACGGACAGAGCCTGGGCCTGCCAATGTCGTTCGGAGGACCTTACGTGGGCTACATGTGCTGCCGCGAGAAGCTCATGCGCAAGATGCCGGGACGCATTGTCGGCATGACGAAAGACTCGCGCGGCCAACGCGCATTCGTGCTCACGCTGCAAGCGCGAGAGCAACACATACGCCGCGAGAAGGCAACGTCGAACATCTGCTCCAACGAAAGCCTCATGGCACTCTTCGTCACCATCTATATGTCACTGATGGGCAAGCAAGGGCTGAAAGAGGCCGCAGAGCTGTCATACGCCGGGGCCCACTACCTTATGGACAGGCTCGTGGCCACAGGCCGCTTCAAACCGGCCTTCGACCGCCCGTTCTTCAATGAGTTCTGCGTGCGCTATGCCGGCGACGTTGACGAACTACAGAAGAGATTCATCGACAATGGCATCCTTGGGGGAGTGAAGGTTGCACCCGACACCATCATGTTTGCCGTCACCGAGAAACGTACTAAGGAAGAAATTGACAAACTCATCGAAACCATCTGACTTATGAACAACAAACTTTATGGCAACCTGATATTCGAGCTCTCACACGAAGGGCGACGGGGCTATTCGCTGCCGCACAACAAGTTTGGCAACTACGAGGTGCCCGCCGACATTCGCCGCAGCCACGACGCCGAGCTGCCCGAATGCGACGAGCTCACGGTTGTGCGCCATTATACCAACCATAGCGAAAACAACTTCGGAGTGGACAACGGGTTCTATCCGCTCGGCAGCTGTACAATGAAATACAACCCGTGCATCAACGAAGAGGTGGCGGCCATGCCCGGCTTCGCCAACCTGCACCCGCTGCAGCCGGCGGAGACATGCCGGGGAGCCCTCGAGGTGTACGACGGACTGCAACGGGCACTGTCTGAGATTTCCGGACTGGCCAAATTCACGCTCAACCCGTTTGCCGGCGCACACGGAGAGCTCACCGGGCTGATGATAATACGAAGCTATCACGAGCGCAGGGGCGACACCAAGCGCACCAAGGTGATTGTGCCCGACTCGGCACACGGCACCAACCCCGCCTCGGCGGCTGTCTGCGGACTCGACGTGGTTGAGGTGAAGAGCACGCCCGAGGGCATAGTCGACGTTGAAGACCTGCGCTCGCTGCTCGACGACACGGTGGCCGGCATGATGATGACCAACCCGAACACGCTCGGCCTCTTTGAGAAGGAGATACCCGAGATAGCCGAGCTCGTGCACAGCTGCGGCGCCCTGATGTATTACGACGGCGCCAACCTCAACCCGATGCTGGGCGTTTGCCGCCCCGGCGACATGGGTTTCGACGTGATGCACATCAACCTGCACAAGACGTTCTCGACGCCCCACGGAGGCGGCGGGCCCGGTGCAGGCCCCGTAGGGGTGCGCGCCGGACTGGAGGAGCTGCTACCCGGCGAGTCTGAAATATCCGTAGGGCCATACCACGGCAACTATGCCGTGCTGCTGAGGGCATACGCCTATATCCTGACCCTGGGCAAGGAGCATCTCAAGGAGGTGGGCCCGCTGGCCACACTCAACGCCAACTACATCAAGGAGTCGCTCAAAGACGTCTACGAACTGCCCATCGCCACGACATGCATGCACGAGTTTGTGTTCGACGGACTAAAGGACAAGTCGACCGGAGTGACCACCATGGACGTGGCAAAACGGCTGCTCGACTATGGCTACCATGCCCCGACGATATACTTCCCGCTGCTTTTCCACGAGTCGCTAATGATAGAACCCACCGAGAACGAGAGCAAAGACACCATCGACGGGTTCATCGAAGTGATGCGGCGGATTGCCCGCGAGGCCGCCACCGAGCCCGAGACGGTGAAGGGCGCGCCCCACTACACACCCATAGGGCGTGTTGACGACGTTCTGGCGGCCAAGCACCCGGTGGTAACCTACAGGCAGATGGCTGCCGAAGGAGAAAGCAAATAAACATCAATGGCATCATAGGCAACAGGCTATGCCTATGGTGCCAACGATGACTGATACCCCCATCAAAACCCAGGACACACATGAACACAGACCTGATAATAATCGGAAGCGGCCCGGGAGGATACCGGGCGGCAGAGCACGCGGCACGCAACGGGCTGCAGGTGGCAATCATCGAGCGGGCCGAAGTGGGCGGCACGTGCCTCAACAGGGGGTGCATACCCACCAAGGCATACGCCCGCAACGCCGAGATAATGGACATCATGGCCGACGCCGAGGCCTTCGGGCTAGGCTGCCTCAACTACAGTTTCGACTTCGCAAAGGCCGCCGAGCGCAAGGACGGCGTGGTAGGCACGCTCCGCAGCGGCGTTGAGACGCTGCTGTCGGCACCGGGCATAACGCTCGTAAGGGGCGAGGCTGCCTTCAAGGACGCCCACACCGTGACGGCAGGCGGCGAGGACTACACAGCGCCCAACATCATCATAGCCACCGGTTCGGTGCCAAAGATGCTGCCGATAGAGGGCATCGACGACGCCTCGATGGTATGGACGTCCGACCGTATGCTGGCCGCCACCGAGTTGCCGCGCCGTGTCTGCATAGTGGGCGCCGGCGTTATAGGCATGGAGTTTGCCTGCATACTCAACAGTTTCGGTTGCGAGGTCACCGTAGTTGAGTTTCTCAAAGAGTGCCTGCCGGCCCTCGACAGTGATGTGGCCAAGCGACTGCGCAAGGCCATAGAGAAGCGCGGCGTGGCCTTCTTCATGCAGTCGGCCGTGCAGGCCGTGGGCGACGGCACCGTGACATTCGACCGCAAGGGCAAGCAAACCACCGTCGAGACCGACTGCGTGCTTATGGCCGTGGGCCGCACGCCGGCCACAGCAGGGCTCAACCTTGAGGCCGCCGGGGTGGAATACGGCCCGAAGGGCATAATCACCGACAACAACCTGCTCACCAACGTGCCCGGCATTTACGCCATAGGCGACGTCAACGGCCGGCAGATGCTGGCCCACGCCGCCACCATGCAGGGCCTGAAGGTGGTCGACAGCATACTGGGCCGCACCGAAGGGATACGGCTCGACGTGATGCCGGCTGCCATTTTCACCCATCCCGAGGCTGCCTGCGTGGGCCTGAGCGAAGACGCCTGCAAGGCGCTGGGCACGGCCTGCCGCACGGCAAAGGCCAACTACCGCTCCAACGGCAAGGCCATGGCCATGGGCGAGACCGAAGGCATGGTGAAGATGCTGGCCGACGAGAGCGGCAAAATCATTGGATGCCACGCCTATGGGGCACATTCGGCCGACCTGGTGCAGGAGGTGAGCGCCCTGATGTGCCGCGACACGACAGCCGCCGAGCTGGCCGCCATGACCCACATACACCCCACCCTGAGCGAGATGGTGCAGGAATGCGCCGAGCAGCTGGCCCGCGCCTGACACTGACAGGGGCCGGGGCCGTTTGCGGGCTGCCGCAGGCAGCGGCACAAAAAGGCAGAAACAACAAGGGGAGGCTTGCCACACAGGCAAGCCTCCCCTTGTTGTTTGCAATGCTGTACGCGGCTTACAACCCTACTGCAACACAGGCGACCAGAAGTCGACCAGGCGCAAGTCGAATATCAGGGTGCTGTAAGCCGGCACCCCCGTCTGCGACTGTGATCCGTAACCCAGCTGATAAGGTATGTACACCATCCAGTGGTCGCCCCGCCTCATGTGCTGGAGGGCAGTGGCAAAACCATCCACCAGCATGTTTCCGCCGGAGTTCCCGATGGCCATCTGCAACGGCTTGCTCACATCATCGTAGTAGTTTCCATAGTACGACTGGTCGAACACATAGCCGTAGGGATAGGACACCGACGGCAGCAGGCGGCCAAGGTAATGCACCGTCACGGTGTCGGTGTAAAGCGGCGTCGCCGAAGCGGCGTCGCCCTCTTCAATCACGTTGACGATGATATAGTCTGAGTTGCTACCCTCTATGCTGTCAGACTTCGACCAGCTCTTTATCCGTTTCCAGTCGGTGCGTGCCGGATTGAGCTCCAGCAGGTTCATCACCGAGTCGGTAAGGCTGTTGAAGAAAGCGTCGTTGCGCGCCTGCCAGTTGGGAAACTCCTCCACTGTGTCGTCTTCTTCGCTGCACGAGGCCAGGCCAAACACGGCGAAGAGTGCCACGGCAAGGAAGTAAAAGCCTCGTCTCTTCATCACTGCAGTTGTTTGAGCAGGCTGGCAATGCTCACCTTGTCTTCGATGATGCCATTGAGGTCTGCTATGTTTACTCTCTCCTGCGCCATGGTGTCGCGGTGGCGCAGCGTCACGGTGTTGTCCTTGAGTGAGTCGTAGTCGACGGTAACACAGTATGGCGTGCCTATTGCGTCCTGCCTGCGGTAACGCTTGCCAATGGTGTCTTTCTCGTCATACTGGCAGTTGAAGTGGAACTTCAGCGCGTCGATTATCTCGCGGGCCTTCTCGGGCAGCCCGTCTTTCTTCACCAACGGCAGCACGGCCAGCTTCACCGGGGCCAGCGCGGCGGGCAGGTGGAGCACGGTGCGGGTCTCGCCGTTGTCAAGCTTCTCTTCCTCGTAAGAGTGGCACATCACGCTGAGGAACATGCGGTCCACGCCGATTGACGTCTCGATGACGTATGGGGTGTAGCTCTCGTTGGTCTGCGGGTCGAAGTATTTTATTTGCTTTCCGCAATACTTCTCGTGCTGCGACAGGTCGAAGTTGGTGCGGCTGTGTATTCCCTCTACCTCCTTGAACCCGAACGGCATGCGGAACTCGATGTCGGTGGCGGCGTTGGCGTAGTGGGCCAGCTTCTCGTGGTCGTGGAAACGGTAGTTCTCTGCTCCGAAGCCCAGTGTCTGGTGCCACTTCATGCGCGTCTGCTTCCAGTTGGCAAACCAGTCGAGCTCGGTGCCCGGCTTTACGAAGAACTGCATCTCCATCTGCTCAAACTCACGCATGCGGAATATGAACTGGCGCGCAACAATCTCGTTGCGGAAGGCCTTGCCAATCTGCGCGATGCCGAAAGGCACCTTCATGCGGCCCGTCTTCTGCACGTTGAGATAGTTGACAAAGATGCCCTGTGCCGTCTCAGGGCGCAGGTATACCTTCATGGCACCGTCGGCCGAGGCACCCATCTCGGTCGAGAACATGAGGTTAAACTGGCGCACGTCGGTCCAGTTCTTTGTTCCCGAAATAGGGTCTACAATCTCCTCGTCGATTATTATCTGCTTGAGCTCGGCCAGGTCGGGGCCCTGCATGGCGCGCGTGTAGCGCTCGTGCAGCGCGTCGCGCTTCTGCTGGTACTCCATCACGCGGGCGTTGGTCTGGCGGAACTGGCTCTCGTCGAAGGCGTCGCCGAAACGCTTGCGTGCCTTGGCCACCTCCTTGTCTATCTTCTCGTCATACTTTGCAATCTGGTCTTCGATGAGGTTGTCGGCGCGGTAGCGCTTCTTCGAGTCGCGGTTGTCGATGAGCGGGTCGTTGAAAGCGTCCACGTGGCCGCTGGCCTTCCATATTGTGGGGTGCATGAATATGGCCGAGTCGATGCCCACGATGTTCTCGTGTAGCAGCACCATGCTCTTCCACCAGTATTCCTTGATGTTGTTCTTCAGCTCAACGCCGTTCTGGCCGTAGTCGTATACGGCAGCCAGTCCGTCGTAGATGTCGCTGCTGGGGAACACGAAACCGTACTCCTTGCAGTGCGACACGATTTTCTTGAAAACGTCTTCCTGTGCCATTTGTATAGTTAAATCTTAAATTAAGTTCTGTCATGCCACGCCTGTGCGCCACGCAAAAAGTGCGCTTCGCACCGCGTTCAGTCTGCAAAGATAAACTAATTCGGGCGAAACGCAAAACTTTTTCACACACATTATATATAAGTAGCTGTTCAATATTAACCGTTGCAATAGACCTTGCAGGTGTCCACTGTATCTTTGCCACCATCTGGTGTGCCCTTTCGGGCCGCATGCCAAAGTCTCATCGGTAGCGTAGCCCGCCACGCTCTCCCCTCTGACTTTGGCTTGCATCTACGAAATAGCGCACAATTTGATGGCATTTGATTTTGAACACCGCCTTAAGAGGCGGCAACTGCCAACCCACGACGCCCCGCGGCCTGCGTGCCTACGGCCCGCCTCCCATGCCCCGGCCACCGCCATGAGGGCTGTGCGCCGGGGCATGCAGTCACGGCTTTACCACCTTGCGCACAGTGCCGCCGCAGCTCACTATGAACGTGCCGCGGCCTGGTATGTCGTCTGCAGAGAGCCCCTCGGCCGGGGCGCTCATCACCAGCCGCCCCGACATGTCGTAGACCCTCGCCTCGCCGTCGGGCGCCATGCCGCCGGCAACGGCGCTGCCCGCCGACGTGCATATGCCCTCATACCGGGTGAACGTGGTGCCTTCCTTGGTCACTACATACTCGTCTGTCGAGTTCGGGGCATAGTCCACCCTCACCCACTCGCCGTGCAGCTCGTCGTAGAACGCGGCATATATGCGGTAATCGCCGTCGGGCATGGAGGCCGGCAGGTCAAATTTGCAGTTGCGAAGTTGGAACCAGTCCAAAGGCCTGATGCCGGATACGTCGGTAGAAAATAGCTCGCCAAACCACCCGTTGCCTTCGGCCACCAGGCTCAGCCGGCCGTAAAGCGGGCGGCACGAGCAGTTGACCACTTGGGCGATGCCACCATACAGGAAACCATATATGCCGTTGATGCCTATGGTGATGCGCCTGTTGCTGAACAGGTAGCGCCGGGGCACGTCAACGCCGGCCGGCGCAATGCCCAGCAACATGTATTGGTCGTAGTTGTAGCCCTCGTCCTCGTCGGGCTTGAGGTAATCCAGGCGGTACATGCCGTCGGCCATCCCGCCCCAGCCCCAGTTGACATGGAAGAGCCCGTCGTCGCCATAGCCGTCGATCACGAAGGCATGCCTGTCGGCCGTGAGGAAGTCGCCGCCGTTGAGCTTTCGCCCGTCGTAAATCACCGGCCTGCCGGCATCAATCTCCCCGATCAGCATCTCCATCCAGTCTTCCTCGTGTTCGGAGCGTTCCAGGTAGGCCATGTCGGGGTTGTATCCCAGATACGTCAGCATGGCATAGCCCCCGTCGGTGACGTTGGCCGACGTGCCTTCGCCCCCGAAACCGGCCTCGGCCCCAACGCCGCAGTGGTATACAAGCTCGGCCACTGCCGCGGCCTGTGCCTCCGAGAAGGCCCCCGGCGCATAGCTGTCGAGCATATCGTCCCATGCATAGACGGTGCTGCCGAAGTCGGCCGACAGCCATTTCTCCGAGCCATCGGGCATAGTGCGCAACAGGTACTCGTGGGTGCCGGTGCCCCTGACGGGCCAACGGTGGTAACGCATCACCTGAGCCATGGCCACCGGCACGCAGCCCGCCACGCAATGCCCGCCCGACGCCAGCGCGGGGCAAAGGCCGTTGAACGGCTCTCCCTGGGCCCACTTGCTCGTGAGCAGGGGCCCCACCTTGGGAGCCACACGCCCGCCCTGCACCAGCCCATCGGCATCAACGTCGCCGACCACGCCACGCTCCAAGGCCGCATCGGTGGCCTCCAGCCACCACCGCAACCCGCAGGGCATGGCGCCGGAAAAGCCCTCGCGCGAATAGCCGAGCACGGCCGCCGAGCCGTCGTCGTTGGCCACTACGGCAAAGCCGCCCCCGCCGCGCACTCCCATCACAGTGAGGTTGCGCGCCGCATACAACGGCTCTATACACCCGGCGGCAGCCGAGCGCGCTGGCTGCACGTCAAGACCCAGCACAGCCGCAGCGGCGGCGCGCTTCTGTTCAATGGTGCGCTCTGCTGCATCGGCCCCGGCCACAGCAGCAAACACAATGATGGCAGTAAACAGTCTGTTCATAATTTTAATCTTATATTAGCGTTATACACTTGCAACCGATTGCGGGTTGCCTCACTCATCATTTTCCCCGGCCTGTGTCAGGCCGCCCAATTGTATGTCATGATGGCAAAGATACTAATTTTATTGCATACCTGCAAGCAAACCGCAACATATTTTCGATGGCGGCAACGCCATGCAATGCCTGCTGCCCACAGCCGCCCGCCACCCCAATTTTGCAAGCAAACGTGGCCGATGCATCCACGGCCGCCGGGCATAGGCCCAACCGCAGCCAAAAGCCTCGCAGCCAGCCACTTGCAGAAGCCTGAGGCATCGGCCCGCAACACCTGCCGTTTGGCAACCCGAAACGGGCCGTACGGCAATGCAAAAACGGCCGTTTTGCCGGCCAATACAACAAGCGAGGGAGCAACGCCACAGAAGGGCCGCCACTATGCAAGCATTGCCCAGCCCGACGCCACTGCCGCCGCGCAGTGGCGCCGGGCCAGCCATACCCACAAAAAGCGGCATGGCCGAAAACGCCCGCCGAAACAAGACCGGGCCGGCAACGGCCCTTCAACCGACAAACTTCCATGCAAGACACAACAGCCATGACCGGCACACCCTGCCAATGCCACGGAACTGGTATGGCAAAAAAACACCGCATTGTGGCAAACATCCCTTGGTTGCATGGCAGAAAAGGCTGCACAATGGCAAAAAACGGTTTGCAAGAGTTTAGATTTTCAGTCGGTCGAAAGCGACAAATCCCATTGGTTTTCAATCATTTGCGTATTTTGAGACTTTGATTTTGCATTGAGCGGCTTGGCGTGTAGCATTAGTTCACCTAATTTTACAGCCGAATTTAAATCAATAGCTAAAAGTTTCATCATGCATAAGTTAATAGTTATATTATTTATTAGTGGTTGTCTTTATGCACCTGTACATGCAAAAGACACTTTGGTTAGTTCACCCGGCGGGTCCGTGACGGCATCCGTCGGCGTGGCTGCCGACAATCCATGCGGCGCTCCGTCGCGATGCCTGCAGTAGCCCGCCGTCACCGCCGTGCTTCACGCCAGCCATCTTCAAGCTGTCGGGCATGGCTAACGGTTGCCAATAGGCTGTGACACCGTAGATGAAGCAGGCCGCACGGCCCCTACGGCCGACATGGTTTACGGCAGTGCCGCCGGACGAACCTTGGCAGATGGCAACGCACATCTGGCATACCACGACACGTCTATGCAAGACGGCCCCTGCCAATACGGCAGCCTGCCGGCATAGCCATACACCACCGCAGGACGGCCTTAAGCGGCAACGCATCAACTTGGCTTAATGAGAAACAATTGTTTAAATAACTCTAAAATAACATTAAAACCCCAAGAAAATGAAAAAAGCATTTGAATGTTCTTGCATTTCTGCAAGAGGCAAGGCCAAGCGTCCGCAAGCCAGACGAGGCCTGCGCCTTAAGGTTGCCATGCTTCTGGCAGCTGTGTTTATTGCCTTGGATGTCTCGGCACAGTCCACCATCAGTGGGCATGTGAAGGACGACGCCGGTGAGGATATCATCGGTGCCAGTGTCATGGTCAAGGGAACTCAGAACGGCACGGTGACCGACCTGGCCGGAAAATTCCAACTGAAGTGCAACGCCGGTGCCACGCTGGTAATCTCTTACGTTGGCTACAACCCGCAGGAGGTGAAGGCCGCCGACAAGATGGAGGTGACGCTCAAGGAAGATGTGGCCCAGCTGAACGAGGTAGTAGTGGTGGGCTACGGCTCGCTGGCCAAGAAAGAGATATCAAGCTCCGTGGTGCAGGTTTCCAAAGACCAGTTCAACCAGGGAGCCGCCAGCGACCCCATGGCCCTCATAGCAGGCAAGGTGACGGGCCTGAACGTGGCCTCTACGGCCGACGCCAACCCTAACGCGCTGACCAACATACAGGTGCGTGGCGCCGGATCGCTGACTGCCGGCAACGGCCCGCTGATTGTAATCGACGGCATTGCGGGCGGCGACCTGCGCAACATTTCCATCCAAGACGTTGAATCAATCACCGTGCTGAAGGATGCCGGCTCGGCCGCCATATACGGAACACGCGGCGCCAACGGCGTGATTCTGGTGACAACGAAGAAGGGCTCGGGCACCCCGGGGGAGACCAACGTGACCTACGACAGCTACATCGCCCTGAACATTGCCAAGCCAAAGCCCGACATACTTACGACGGAGGAGTTCCGCCGCTCGCGCCGAGGCCAGGATTACGGCGCCGACACCGACTGGTGGGACGAGATAACGCGCCCGGTAAGCTACAGCCTCAACCAGTATCTGTCTATCGACAGCTCTACGAAGAACGGATATTTCGGCCTCTCCGTGAACTACAAGAAAGCCAACGGACTCGACATCGTGAGCGGAAGGCAAGAATATGGCGCACGCTTCGTGGGCGAGCAGCGCGTGCTTGACAACCGTGTGCAATTCAACGCATCGCTCTCGGCGCGCAAGGTGCACGAGGACTGGGGCAACGACGGGCTGTTCGACACGGCCCTCACGATGAACCCGACCATACCCGTGAAAAACCCCGACGGGTCGTACTACCAGCCGAACTCACCGACGGACATACACAACCCGGTGAACGACCTGCGCGAAAATGTTTCAGAGGGCGACCGCATCTATGTGCTGGGCAATGGCGACGTGAAGCTGAACATACTGCAACTGGCACAACACAGCCTTAGCACATCGCTGAGTTACGCACTGCAGTACAACGACCTGAAGAGCAACTTCTACACCCCGTCGACATCGAGCGAAAGCTTCTGGAAAGGCTATGCCGGCCGCGCAAACGTGAACTACCAGAAGTGGTGGACCAACCGACTGGAGTGGTTGGTGAACTATACGCTGACGATGGACAAGCACCAGCTGAAGGCCGTGCTCGGCTATTCGTGGGAACGGTCAAAGTGGGAGCAAAGCGGCAACGAGAACATGGGGTTCGTATATGACTCCATGGGATGGTACGGCATAGGCAACGGCACCTATCTGAGCGAGGGAAAGGCCAACCTTTGGGGCGGTTCGTCGGAATCGACGCTCATCGGTTTCTTCGGGCGCCTTAACTACAACTACAACGACATGCTGTATGCATCGGCATCTATGCGCCGCGAAGGCAGCACCAAGTTCGGCGTGAACAAGAAGTGGGGCAGCTTCCCGTCTGCATCGCTGGCCTGGGAAATCGCCAACACACCGTTTGCCGAGGGCATCAAGCCCACCTTCCAGAGCCTCAAGCCACGCATAAGCTATGGCGTTACAGGCCGCTCGGACTTCGATGCCTACCGCTCTCTGTCGACCTACAGCGGATACGGGGTCTACCTGATTGACAATGAGTGGATAAAAGGCTACGCCCCATCTCTGAACGCCAACCAAGACCTGGCGTGGGAGAAATCGACCGCCTTCAACGTTGGCGTCGACTTCGTGGCCTTCGACAGCAGGCTGCGCGGTAGCGTTGAGTATTTCGACCGCCGTTCGCAAGACCTCCTGTACAACTACACCGCCCCGCAACCACCATTTATTTACAACACCATACTGGTGAACGTGGGCACAACGAAGAACACCGGCATTGAGGCAAGCCTTGAATACGACGTGCTCTCGAAGACAGCCTTCAAGTGGACAACGGGCGTAAACTGGAGCATGGGCGAAACCAAGCTGACCAAGCTGTCGAGCGATGTATACCAGATGGCCTACCTTGACCTATACCAGAAACCCGGCCCCGGCTCGAGCGAATATTTCTTCCGAATAGAAGAAGGTGGCAAGATTGGGCAGTTTTATGGCTACGAGCACGCCGGCGTCGACAAGAACGGCATGCTGATGGTATACGACAACGAAGGCAAGGCGCAGCCGGCCTCCCAGGCCGACCCGTCGTGGAAGCGCAACATTGGCAACGGGGCGCCCAAGCACTTCCTTTCATGGAGCAACTCGTTCAAGTACAAGAACTGGGACCTGTCGATGCTGTTCCGCTCTGCCCTCGGCTTCCAGATATTCAATATGCGCAAGTATGGCATGGGCCTTCAGGGTGCAGGCACCGACAACGTGCTACGCACGGCATACACCGAATACAGCGACATCAAGTCGAGCGGCAGCGTTGTGTCAAGCTACTTCCTCGAGAATGGCAGCTACTTCAAGCTCGACAACGTTACTCTCGGCTACAACTTCACGCCGAAGAACCGACAGCTAATAGAGAGCCTGCGTGTCTACCTTACTGCCAAAAACCTGTTCACAATCACTGGCTATGATGGCAACGACCCATCCATCGTGACCTCTACAGGCATCACTCCCGGCATTGACACCAACTCGGCCTACCCGCAGGCCACACAGGTAAGCCTGGGCGTGACCCTGCGATTCCATTAATCATTAAATATAAAACCACGAATTAGATCATTATGATTACCTTTAAACATTATATATTCGGTGTTGCCTGCCTGATGGCAGGACTAAATGCCTGCACTGACCTTGACGAGAAAGTGTACGACCGCATCGATGCCGGTGCATACTACCAAAATGAGGCCAGTGTGAAAGGAGCCGTGGCTGCCATCTATTACCAGACATCTTCGACCTTGGCAGGCGAAAACTTCTTCCATCTGTCCGAATACCCGGCCGACCAGCTTACCTGGCGCTCATGGAATGGGGGCCTGTGGGGTTGGGACGAAGCCATGAAGACCGTGCTCTCTTGGCAGAACTGGACTTCAGAGTCGACCATCATCAACAATGCCTGGACCGGGGCATGGACTGCCGTCGGCCTGGCTAACCTGCTGCTCAGCGACATGGAAAACCTGAATGCGGCCAACCTGAACATGAGCAACGAGAAACTGGCCCAATACGTGGCCGAGGTTCGTACCATACGCGCCTGGAACTACTATTGCCTGTTCGAGCTTTGGGGAGGTGCCCTGCCTCTGAACGTCTCTGCCGGCAGCGATGTGCCGGGCACGGCCGACGCCGACTGGGACGCATCATGCAAGAAGATATACAACTTCATAGCCAGTGAGCTCGACGAGACCGTCGACGCGCTGGCCAAGGAAGACGGCAGCCACACCACGGTAAACCGTGCCAACCAAGCCATGAACCGCATGCTGAAGGCCCGCCTGCTGCTCAACGCCGAGGTGTTCATCGGCGAAAAGCATTACGACGAGTGCGAAGCCCTGTCGAAAGAAATCATCAGCGGCACTTACGGCACTTACGGACTCGACAGCAACTACCGCAACCTCTACAGCATTGACAATGTAAAAAGCCCCGAGGTGATATTCGCACTGGCAGCAGAAGACGGCCAAGGTGCCGCCAACGCCATTAGCAACGTCCGCACCATGATAGGCATGTGGTACGGATATGCCGACTACTTCGAGCAGAGCTACGACGGCATCGGCGCCTGGAACTGCGTATGCCTCGTGCCTTCATACGACAACTATGGCACGGTGCAGCCCACGGGCGGAACGAAAGGAGCACGCTGCTTCCTCGACGCTCCCTACAACGACAAGCTGGGAGCACCCTACGAACGGTTCGACGACCGCGACATACGCAAGCAGAACTATGTGTACGATGCGGCCACAAAGACCCACGGCCCGGGCATGTTCCTCAAAGGAGAGATGCGTGCCAACTTCGGCAAAGGCAACATACTTACTGCCGACGCCGACCGCGACGGGCAGGCGCTGGTATATGTAGACCAGCTTGGTACGTTCTTGAACTTAGGCCGCAACCTCGAGGTGGTGATGAATCCACGCTGGGGCGAGACCAACTCCGGCGTGCGCCTGGTGAAATATCCGCTATATCCCAACGACGACAAGGGAGGCTTCAAGAGCATCGACGACGTGCAGTTCCGCCTGGCCGAGGCCTACTACAATGTGGCCGAATGCGAGATGCGCAAAGGCAACAGCGGCGAGGCAAAGAAATACGTTGACGCTGTTCGCCAGCGTTACTACCGCAGCGGCGACCGCGCTGCCGCGCTGAGCATCCCCGGACCCGGCTTCGACAGCTTCGACATGGACTGGATGCTCTCCGAGTGGGGCAAGGAATATTTGGGCGAAGGCAACCGCCGACGCACCGACCTGCGCCGCTTCGACAAGTTCACCCAGGGCACATGGTGGTTCTGGGGGCGCGCAACCGAAGACGGAGTGAACCTGCCGGCAAAGCGCGACCGCAAGTACGAATGGTACCCGCTGCCGCAGTCGGCCCTGTCTGTCAACCCGGGCCTCATACAGAATCCTAACTACAAATAAGTATTGAAGCATTGTAAAATTAAGCATTATGAACAAAAGACTATATCATCTGGCCCTGACGCTGCTGGCCCTGACGGGGCTTGTGAGCAGCTGTTCGGACAAGGAGGACATCGTATTCGAACATGAGCGTCAGCAGTTTGAAACACGTGCCGACCGCATACTGCTGGAGTTCATCGCGCCTTTCGGCACCACCGCCGACGACAAAATATACATCATCGGGGCGTTCAACGGCGACAGCGCAGCCATAGGCCAGGAACAGTATATGCTGACCAAGGCACCACAGAGTGACGTGAAGTGGGGAATCTACCTCGACCCAAAGAGCTTTGCTGATGGAAAGACGCTGGCCGACGGCTTCCGTTTCTACTCCGCCTCACAGGGAATGGAGTACACCATCGGCGGCAAGGCGGCCCTGCACACAGACAATCCGGGCGTCGGGACATTCACCAACGTGTGGGGACAGCGCTGGGAGAGCTACTATTGGAGCGATGGCGAAAAGCCCGAACCCGAACACGACGGCTACGTGGTCTACGTGGACGACCAGACTGGTTGGGACGCCCTGACGCTGTATATGTGGGGCGACGTGAACGACTTGAACGGCGGGTGGCCTGGCATGACGCCTACAGGAACACTGGAGAAGGACGGAACCAAATGGAAGTATTTCGACATGGGCGCCGCAAACACGGGCCTGGCAGAGAACCTGATATTCAACAATGGCGGCAACGGACAACAGTTGCCCGACTTCGCCTTCACCATCGACCGCGACATCTATCTGCGTATCACAGCCAGTGGCGTTGAAGAAGTTGGCCAGGAACCAAGCGTCAAGCACGATGGCTTTGCCGTGTTTGTGTATGACGAGACAGGCTGGGACGCCCTGACGCTGTACATGTGGGGCGACGTGAACGACCTGAACAGCGGGTGGCCCGGCATGGAGCCCACCGGCAAGCAGACCGTCAACGGGGTTGCCTACAAGTATTTCGACATGGGTGCCGCCAACGCGGGGCTGGCAGAGAACATGATATTCAGCAACGCAGGAAACAGCCAGCTTGCCGACTTCGCCTTCACCATCGACCGCGACATCTATCTGCACATCACCACATCAGGCGTCACAGAAATAGACCCGGCAACATTCCAGCCTTGACCGTGCATAGCCTGCAAACCGATTTACAACGATGAAGAAACTATCCATTATGCTCGCCGCCGCCTTTTGCCTGCTATGCCAGGCAAAAGCAGGCGACGGCATAACCCTGACACCCGCCAACAACACCGCGACAGAGAACTTTGACGGCATGTGGGATGCCACGGCATCGGCCGCCACCCTAAACATGCCTGACGGCTGGCGCATCGAGCGCCAGGTGGGCGCGCCGCGAATGGTGGGGCCCTACAGTGCTGCCGCCACCGAAGTGATGTACTCCGGTGGCGCCGGCCTGCCGGGAAATGCAAAGAACGGCACTTGGAACTTCGGCTCGAGTGCCGCCCCAACAGACCGTGCCGTCGGCGGCCTGTCAACGACAGTAGACGGCGGCACCCGCTGCGTCAACGTCATGACCCGGTTGGTCAATGGCGGTACAATCCCCTTGAACAAGCTGACAATAAGCTACGACATAGAGAAATACCGGAAAGGCGGCAATGAGAACGGCTTTACGGTACAGCTATACTACTCTGCCGACGGCAGCAACTGGAAGAAGGCCGGCAGCGACTTCAAGACCGACTTTGCCAAGGACGACGAAACGCTCGGTGCTGCCGACGTGCCCATTGCCACGGCTTCGGTCGGCGGGAAGCAACTGAACACGGCCGTGGCTGCAGGCGGTTCGATTTACCTGGCATGGAATATCTCCGTGTCAAGGGGCACCACGCCCAACAAGGCCATGGGCCTGGCACTCGACAACGTAAGCCTGACAGCATCGTTTGGCGAGCCCCTTCCCGAGCCCGACGGCGAAGACCCGTCACGCCCGCCCTTTGTGGCGTCGGGCATTTTCCTCCGTGGCGAGGTAAACGGGTGGCTGGCCGACAGCGCTTGGGAGTTCAGCGACGAGGGCAATGGCACTTATGCAATATACGACAAGGAACTGTCGGGCAACTTCAAGATAGCCGATGCAAAATGGACTTCGCTCTGCAACTACGGCAGCAACGGCAGCGCCATCATGGCCGACAGACCCTATGCGCTGGTGCCGGGCACCGACGACAACATACCGTGCGGCTACATTTTCTACTGCAAGCGCATACTGCTGACCATTGCCGACACCGGGGCGACCCTCATGCTGGAAAGCAAGGAGGGAGGCAAACCCGGCGAACCGCCTGCATTGCAGTCGGTGGCATTGCTGCCTGCCGACGTAACGCTCGTGCCGCAACTGCCCGCCAAGGTCAAGGTGCTGTCGCTTAACAACAGCCTGATACATTACAACGACCAGGACTTCATGTTCAACGACATTGCCAGAGCCATGGGCAAGGACGCCCACTGGACCAAGCACACACTGCTTGGCAAGCCCCTGAGCACACATTGGGACGAGGGCGACGGGCTGGCCGCCGACGGAAATCCCGGCGCCAAGATGCTAATACGCAGCGAGGCATGGTCGCACATCATTCTCCAGGAGCAGAGCTCGCTGCCAAGAACCGCCCCCGAGGCGTTCCGCAACAATGTCAGGAAGTGGGTTGAATACATACGCGAGCATTGCCCCAACCCCAATGCCGTGGTCATTGTACCCATGAACTGGGCATACAGTGGCGACTGGACAAACTTCACCGACTTCAACAGCACGCTCCTGGACAACTGCCAGGACGTGGCACGCGAGACGGGTGTCACCATCTGCCCCGTTGGCCTTGCCTACCAACAGGCGTTCGACGCCGAGGGAGCGGAAGGCATTGCATCGTGGTACCAGGACGACCGGCACCCCACAGACAAGTCTACCTATATGGCTGCATGCATGGAATATGGCCTCATCTTCGGCGAGAGCCCGGCCACCATCAGTTATCACCCGGCCGCCGTCACCGACGCCGAGGCGGCCTCGATGCGCAGCTATGCAGCCAAGGCCCTGGCGAAGTTCACCAACTATGTAGACCACACAGCGGCCACCGTGCGCTTTACGGCTGTGGCACGCGACCAATATGGCAACGAGATGGAGGCGCCGGCCGATTTGGCCTACACCCTGACCGGCGGCGGGACACTGGGCGACGACCATGTGTTCAGGAGCGACAAGACCGAAGGAACATTCAAGGTGAGCGCGCAAAACAGCCTGTTCAGCACCGTGGCCACAGTGAAAGTGGCACACGCAGAGACCGAGGTCACCGTATTACCGGCCATAGAGATGGACGCCGACCACCTGTCGGCGGCCGAAGACTTCAACGCCATGGGCAGCGACGCCGGCGCCCGGCTCCCCCTGGCATGGCGCATTGACAGGCAGACAACGGCCCCGCGCAAAGTAGGCAGCTATGCCGCAGCCATAGACAACACAATGTATGCCGGTGGCGCCGCCCTGCCACCGAACGCAAAGAACGGCACGTGGAACTTCGGGGCGGACAATGGCGCCGACCGCGCCGTGGGCGGCATCTCGACCGGCGTCGCCGGCGGCACACGCTGCGTAAACATCTACACCCACTTCATGAACAGCGGACGCAAGGACATCGGGAAACTTCACATTAGCTATGATGTTGAGAAATACCGCATGGGAAGCAACCCGGCAGGCTTCACCGTCCAGATGTATCACTCCACAGACGGGCGCAACTGGACGTCGGCCGGCAATGACTTCTGCACCAGGCTGGCCCCCGATGCCACCACCGGGGGATATGACGACGTGCCCGGCCAGACAATACCGGTAAGCGCCGTGCTGGACGCAAGGATGCAGCCAGGCGTCGATTTCTTCCTGGCATGGAACATCACGGTGTCTTCCGGCGACGCGGCCAACAACGCCATGGCCCTTGCCATCGACAACTTCAGGCTCTGCGGCGAACTGCCTGCCGTACCAACGGCCAAGCATTACATCTATGTCATCGACGAGACGGGCTTCGACGCCCTGGGGCTGTATGCCTGGGGTGACGGCGAACTGTTTGGCGCATGGCCCGGCCAGGGCTGGGTCGACGAGAAGACCATTGGCGGCGATGCTTACAAGGTGTTCCTGCTTGATGCCGACGGCGGCACATACAACCTGATATTCAACAATTGGAACAATGGCAAGCAGGTGGCCGATTTCACCGTAACGGCCAACCGCGACTACTACCTGCGCGTCAGCGCCTCGGGCGTAACAGAGCTTACGCCGGCCGGCATCGCTGCCGTAGGCCTCCGACCGGCAGCCGACGGCAGCCACGCATACTACCTCAACGGCCGCAAAGCCGGCCCTTGGGGCAGCGGCAGGGCCAAAGGCATATACATTGTCAACGGCAAGAAATACGTCAACAAATAAAAACGGCATGAAGACATTTTACATTCCACTGCTCGCCTCGGCGCTGTTGGCTGCTGCATGCGGGCAGGGGGCACTGCAATTTGACATAGACAACACCAAGCCGGTGACGCCAGACAACCGCGTCATCTACCAGATGAACATCGGAGCATTCACGCCCGAGGGCACTTTCGCCGCGGCAGGACGACAGCTGGGCCGCCTCGACACGCTCGGGGCCGACATACTCTGGCTCATGCCCATCTACCCGCGGGGCCACAAGATGAACAGCCCTTACGCCTCGATGGACTTTACCAAGGTTAACCCGGCCTACGGCACGGCAGACGACCTGAAGAGATTTGTAGGCGAAGCCCACAGGCGCGGCATGAAGGTGTGGCTCGACTGGGTGCCCAACCATGTGGCCGTCGAGAACCGATGGGTGGCCGAACACCCTGAGTTTTTCACCAAAGACGCCCACGGGCGGATGATACACCCGCACGGCTGGGGCGACGTCTACGAGCTGAACTACCACGACGAGGGCCTTGTCGAGGCAATGAACTCGGCCATGAGGCAATGGATAAGCGTGGCCGACGTCGACGGGTTCAGATGCGACTACGTCAGCAGCCCCACCATACCGGTGAAGTATTGGCAAGACATCATTGCCGAGCTGAACAGCCACGGCAAGACCATCGAGTTTCTGGGCGAGACCGACATATCCAACCCTGAGAACAGGCGCATCGACTCGTGCGGCTTCGACTACGACTACGCATGGGATTTCCAGGGAGAACTGGCCCGCAAGTTCAACGACAGCGACAACGCCGACTCGCTCCGGGCCATCTGCGACAGGCTTTTGGCGGCCTCGGACAAAGTGAAGAACAAGCGGATGGTATACCTTACCAACCACGACCAGAACTACAACGACGGAGGCAACACGCTAAAAGACTTCTACGGCGACAACCGCTACCTGCTCACCGTGCTGGAGTTCACCTTCCATGGCATGCCGCTAATATACCAGGGGCAGGAAATAGGCGACCCCGACACACTCAACTACTTTACCGACGCCAAGGTGAAGTGGCACTTGGCAGACCGCAAGATGCTCAACACCGTGCGCACGCTGGTGGCACTGCACCACACCTTCGCCTCGCTTTCGGCAACAGCGCCCGTTGAATACATCGAGACTGCAGGCTCGCAGGTGCTGGCCTACAGGCGCGGCCCGGTGGTGGTGGCGCTCAATCTTGGCAGGGAGCCGGCGGCCGTGCAGCTAAGCGGCATCGAGGCGGGCCTCTACCAACAGTGGCTCGACAGCCGCACCATTGGCAGCGGGCCTGCCATGGCCAACGTCAAACTGGCACCCCAATCGACCATACGGCTGCAAGGCAAGGGATATGCGGTATACGTTAAAAAACAGTGAACCTATGGGAAAGACGTCAAGACTGATTGCAGCGCTGCTGTGCTGCTGGGGCCTGGCCGCGCCACGCGCCATGGCAACCGACTATGTGGACGACATCAACAACGGCCATCACGCCGACGGACAGCATGTGGTCTATGAGATGAACGTGGGGGCCTTCACCGCCGAAGGCACCCTTGCCGCGGCACAGGCCCGGCTCAAAGAGTTGAAGCGCATAGGCGCCGACATTGTGTGGCTAATGCCCATTTACCCCCGTGGCGGGGGCATCAACAGCCCCTATGCCGCCACCGATTTCCAACAGGTAAACCCGGCCTACGGCACCATAGACGACCTGAAGGCCTTTGTCGGGGCCGCCCACGCCCTCGGCATGCAGGTATGGCTCGACTGGGTGCCCAACCACACGGCAACCGACGCGAGGTGGGTGGGCGAGCACCCTGAGTATTACAAGAGGTCGGGAGGCAGCTTTGTGCATCCCAACAACTATGCCGACGTATATCAGCTGGACTACGGCAACGGCGAACTGCGCAAGGCCATGACCGGATGCATGAAGTTCTGGATAGACCGGGCCGACATCGACGGCTACCGGTGCGACTACATCAGCAGCCGCGAGATTCCCGTGAGCTATTGGCAGGAAGCCATACCTGAGATAAAGGGCTGCAAGGCCGGCAAGGCCATCACGTTTCTTGGCGAGGCCGACATTGCCGCCGACGCCACACGCCTCAAGGCGGCCGGCTTCGACTACGACTACGCATGGCAGTTCCAGAGCCAGCTGGCCAATTTCGGCAACGGCACCGCCGCCGCACGCCCCAGGGCCTTTGCCAACACGCTGATGGCCCACCAGGACGGCATTGGCTTCGGGCGCATGCTCTACCTTACCAACCACGACCAGAACTACAACGAGAAGAAGAAGACGCTCACCCAGAAGTATGGCGACAACCGCTACCCGCTCACGGTGCTCTACTTCACCGTCTGGGGGATGCCCCTTGTATACAACGGCCAGGAAACGGGCGGCAACCAGGCGCTAAACTACTTTACCGACGAAAAAATAGACTGGGCGCAAACCGACAGCAAGATGCTCAACACCATACGCACGCTGTCGGCCCTGAAACACTCGGTGGCTGCCTTCCGCGACGGCAAGGCCGCCGCCGACAACCACAGCGTCAGCTGGCTCACGGTGAACAACAACACATCGGTGCTGGCCTACAGCTGCAAGCAGGGCGACAGCGAGGCCGTGGTGGTGCTCAACTTCGGCACATCGGCCACCGCCGCAACCGTATCCGGGCTCACCGCCGGCGAATACGGGCTGTGGCTCGACAGCGAGACCATCGCCCGGGGCACGGGCCGCAAGGCCGTCAGCCTCGGCGCCACCCACACGTTTGAGCTGCAGGCCAAGGGCTACCGGGTGTACGTGAAGGGCCACTTCGCCGACGAGGGCACGGCAGCCATGAGCGCCATCACAACCGGCGCCGCCGCGGGCGGACCCGTCTATTCGCTCGGCGGCCAACGGCGTGGCAGCAGCGGCCAGCTACCCGGCGGCATATACATCAGCAACGGCCGCAAATACGTGAAACGCCATTGACTCTTCATGATTTTAATAATTCTGTTTGTTAAGTAGCTATTGATAATCAATTATCATCAGGTTGTGCGCAGTTCGGTGAATGTCTTAGTAAGGCCGGAAGAGGTATCGTAGCCTGCTACGCTACCGACGAGGCCTTTGAAGACAACCCGGAAGAGCGCGCAAGGCGATGGTAAAGACAAGATGTCCGAATAAAATGGCTTGGCATCGGTTAATTTTTCAACAGATACTCATGTTTGGATGGCCGCCCTTGCCGGGCGGCCATTTTTGTTTCCTCCCCAAAAGCCACCCGCAGCGGCAGTCATTTTCATGCCGAGCCGTGCCGCAAGGTTGGCACCGGTCAACAGCCTGGCACTCAGCCGGTTGCACAACGGGCCGCATTCCATTCCAAAACCTGCCGTCTCAAGACATGGAACGGCCCCCCTTACCCCGCAATACATGCCATCTTGCAAACCGATGCGGCGCATACCCAAACAAAAGGATGCAGCTGGCGGCTTCGGGAGCATTGACTCTGACGTGGTTCATGACCTTCTCGGTCACGGGCCGCCTGCAACGGCCCACCCTTGCCTTTGCATAAGGCAATGGCAGCAACAGCGGCCCAAAAACCACCACGAGAGCCGCCGGCAAGCCATGAGCACAAGCCCGCCGAAACCTTTTGCTGCGCAAAACTTGCCGAAGTCAGAAAAAATAAGTAACTTTGAGGCAAATTTGCGATAACAACAATTTATGAGCGACGAAATAAAAGACAACGACACCCTCGAAGAAACCAACGCCAACAGCACTGACAACACAAGCAACGAGACCGACGCCAAGCCGGCGGCCTGCAACCACACCGACGACACCGACGACCAGAACGAAACCGACGGAGAGCCCACAAAGCACTCCGACTACAAACCCGTAGACAGGTTTGACGCCTCGGCGGTGCACCACCTGAGCGGCATGTACCAGAACTGGTTTCTCGACTATGCCTCGTACGTTATACTGGAGCGCGCCGTCCCCCACATCGAGGACGGCCTGAAGCCCGTGCAACGGCGCATACTGCACTCGATGAAACGAATGGACGACGGGCGCTACAACAAGGTGGCCAACATCGTGGGCCACACCATGCAGTTCCACCCCCACGGCGACGCGTCGATAGGCGACGCCCTGGTGCAGCTCGGACAGAAAGACTTGCTTGTAGACACTCAGGGCAACTGGGGCAACATACTGACGGGCGACCGGGCCGCCGCGCCACGATACATCGAGGCCAGGCTGTCGAAATTCGCGCTCGACACGGTGTTCAACCCCAAGACCACCGACTGGCAGCTGAGCTACGACGGGCGCAACCGCGAACCGATAACGCTGCCCGTCAAGTTTCCGCTGCTGCTGGCACAGGGCGCAGAGGGCATTGCCGTGGGCCTGAGCTCGAAGATAATGCCGCACAACTTCAACGAGCTGTGCGACGCGGCCGTGAGCTACCTGCACGGCGAGGAGTTCAACCTGTACCCCGACTTCCCCACGGGCGGCAGCATCGACGTGAGCAAATACAACGACGGGCAGCGGGGCGGGACGCTCAAGGTGAGGGCAAAGATAGAGAAACTCGACAACAAGACGCTCGTAATACGCGAAATCCCATACGGCAAGACCACCAGCACGCTCATCGACTCTATACTAAAGGCCATCGAGAAAGGCAAGATAAAGGCACGCAAGGTAGACGACAACACTGCCGCCGAGGTAGAGATTCAGGTTCACCTCGCGCCGGGAGTGTCGTCCGACAAGACGCTCGACGCCCTCTATGCCTTCTCCGACTGCGAGGTGAGCATATCGCCCAACTGCTGTGTCATTGCCGACGACAAGCCGCAGTTCCTCACCGTGAGCGACGTGCTGCGCAGCTCGGTAGACCGCACCATGGGCCTGCTGCGCCGCGAACTGGAGATTCGACGGGGCGAACTGCTGGAGCAACTGCACTTCTGTTCGCTCGAAAAGATATTCATCGAGGAGCGCATTTACAAAGACAAGAAGTTTGAAGAGGCCCCCGACGTCGACGCCGTATGCGAGCACATCGACAAGCGGCTCACGCCCTTCTACCCGCAACTGGTGCGCGAGGTGACGCGCGACGACATACTGCGCCTGCTCGAGATAAAGATGCAGCGCATACTGAAGTTCAACAAAGACAAGGCCGACGAGCTCATGGCGCGCCTTAAGGCCGAGATAGAGCAGATAGAGCGCGACCTGGCCAACATGGTCGAGGTGACGGCCAACTGGTTCCGCTTCCTCAAGGAAAAGTATGGCAAAGACCACCCGAGGCTCACGGAGATTCGCAACTTCGACACCATCGAGGCCACCAAGGTGGTCGAGGCAAACGAGAAACTGTACATCAACCGGCAGGAAGGCTTCATCGGCACGGGGCTGAAAAAAGACGAGTTTGTGTGCAACTGCTCCGACATCGACGACATAATCGTGTTCTACAAAGACGGCAAGTACAAGGTTGTGCGCGTGGCCGACAAGATTTTCGTGGGCAAGAACATACTGCACGTGGGCGTGTTCAAGCGCAACGACAAGCGAACCATATACAACACGGTATACCGCGACGGACGCAACGGCCCCTACTACATCAAGCGGTTCAACGTGACGGCCATGACCCGCGACCGCGAATACGACCTCACCAAGGGCACGCCGGGCTCAAAGGTGGTATACTTCACGGCCAACCCCAACGGCGAGGCCGAGGTGATAAAGATAACGCTCGAGCCAACCGAGGTGAAGCGGCGCACCAACATATTCTTCGACCGCGACTTCTCGAAGATTGCAATCAAGGGCCGCGCCGCACAGGGCAACCTGCTCACGAAGAAAGCCATCCACCGCATTGGGCTGAAGAGCCACGGCCACTCTACGCTCGGAGGGCGCAAGGTGTGGTACGACCCCGACGTAAACCGGCTGAACTACGACGACCACGGAAGGCTGCTGGGCGAGTTCCTCGACGACGACCAGATACTGGTGGTGCTCGAGGGGGGCGACTTCTATGCCACCAACTTCGACGCCAACAACCACTATGAGGACAACATTGCACGCATAGAGAAGTTCGACCCGCACAAGGTATGGACGGCTGTGCTCTACGATGCCGACAACGAGGGCTACCCATACGTCAAGCGTTTCTACATGGAAGCCACCAAGCGGAAGCAGAACTACCTGGGCGACAACCCCAACAGCCGCCAGGTGCTGCTCACAGACGTGGCCTTCCCGCGGCTGCAGGTGACCTTCGGAGGCAACGACGCCACCCGCCCGCCTATGGAGATTGACGCCGAACAGTTCATTGCCGTCAAGGGATTCAAGGCCAAGGGCAAGCGCATCACCACCTGGAACGTGGAAAGCATAACCGAACTGGAACCCACCCGGTTTCCCGAACCAGAAGAACAGCCAGACGACGACGACACCGACGACGAGCAGCAGGAAAACCTTGCCCCCGACGCCGGCAAGTCGCAACAGCAGGTAATCGACGAGATAAACGGACAACTTAGCCTCTTCAACGATGAAGATCTTTAGAATGGCCATGGCCGCCATGGCCGCCCTGCCGCTGTGCTCAGCCGCCCAGGAGGCAGACTCGACGGCATCCGGACGGATAACAACGGCCGCATACATGGTTGGCGCGGGCCGGACAAAGGTGCTCGACACCTATCTGTCGCAAGAGCATTTTGCCGGGCCGGGGTTCACCTTCCTGGCCACGGTGGAGCGACAGCGCCCGGGCAGCCGCTGGCTGACGGCCATGCAGCACCAGGCCAACGTATCGACAACGCGCGACCGAAGCCGACAGTCGCGCCAGCTGGAGGGCTCTTACAACTTCTACTGGGGGCGATACCACTGCTGGCAACTGGCAGCCGACAGGCTCACACTGATGGCCGGGGGAATGGTCGACGCCAACATAGGCTTCATATACAATACGGGCAACGGCAACAACCCGGCCCAGGCGCGGCTCCACCTCAACGTCATGCCGTCGGCGGCGGCCGCCTACAGGTTTTCGATCGGCAAATGCCGCATGGCCATACGCTACGAAGCGCAGCTGCCACTCATAGGCGTCATGTTCAGCCCCAACTACGGGCAGTCTTACTACGAGCTGTTCTCGCGCGGCAACTACGACCACAACGTGGTGCCCACAACGCTCGTCAGCGCCCCATGCCTGAGGCAGCAGCTCATGGCCGACGTCAACATCGGGCGCCGGACTACGCTCCGCTTCGGATATCTGGGCGACTACCAGCAGGCCGATGTCAACAACCTGAAGTCGCATGTCTATTCCCACCGCTTCATGATTGGCTTCGTCAAGCGGTTCAAACTAATAAGCTACCGCCCATGAAGCGCTTCATATCATACGTCATCATTGCCGTTGCCATGGCTGCAACGGTCACTTCGTGCGTCGACGAAGAGGAGTTCGACGACTCGCCCACGGGCAACTTCGAGGCCCTGTGGAAAATAATCGACGAGCACTATTGCTTCTTCGACTACAAGAAACAGGAATACGGGCTCGACTGGGACGATGTATACGCCAAGTACAGGGTGCGCATCAGCGACAACATGACGTCCGACCAACTGTTCGAGGTCATGGCCGACATGCTGTCGGAACTGCGCGACGGCCACGTCAACCTGTCGCGGGCGGCAGACTTCGCTCGCTATTGGAGCTGGAAAGAAGACTATCCCTCGAACTTCAGCGACACACTGCAACGGCGCTACCTCGGCACAGACTACCAGATAGCGTCGGGCATAACATACCGCGTTCTCGACGACAACATCGGCTACATATACTACGAAAGCTTCAGCGACGCCATCGGCGAAGGCAACCTTGACGAAGCAATCAACAGGCTGATGCTGTGCAACGGCCTGATAATAGACATACGCAACAACGGCGGAGGCAACCTGACAAACGCCGAGAAACTGGCGGCGCGCTTCACCAACGAGGCTGTGCACGTGGGCTATATCTGCCATAAGACAGGGCCGGGCCACAACGACTTTTCAGAGAAGGAGGAACAATGGATTGAGCCTTCGTCGAACATGAGGTGGCAGAAAAAGGTTTGTGTGCTCACCAACAAGAGCGTCTACAGCGCCGCCAACGAGTTTGTGAAATACATGGCGTGCATGCCTTCGGTGACAATAGTGGGCGACAGCACCGGCGGCGGGGCCGGCCTGCCGTTCAACAACTCGCTGCCCAACGGGTGGGCAGTGCGCTTCTCGGCCTGCCCTATGTACGACACCGAGGGCCATACAACCGAGTTTGGCATAGCCCCCGACTATAAGGTGTCTATCACTGACGATGATTTCGACAAAGGCATCGACACCATAATAGAATTCGCCCGCAACCTGCTAAAAGAATAAAAAAGCCGGGATATATTTGCAATTTAAGCAAATTATTCTTAACTTTGCACCGCTAAAATGCGCTTGTGGCGGAATTGGTAGACGCGCCAGACTTAGGATCTGGTGTCTCGCGACGTGTAGGTTCGAGTCCTATCAGGCGCACCCTGTCAAGCCCTAAGTCTCGGTTCCGATGACTTAGGGCTTGACTGCGTATTATGATGCCACCCAAGCCAAGCCCACCCGATGAACACACAGGATTGCTGCCCGCCACGCCAAACGCCACCATTGCGCACGGAAGGCGCTACGGCCGCAACGACCCGGATTGCACCAACAGGCAAAGCGGCAAAGCTATCCAACCGCATGCCGCCGCCAACCGGGGCTGCGACATTGCGGCACACGCCGGGAGCCACAAGGCTAAAAGCGCCCGGAGCGATACTCCGACGGGGTGATGCCGAGGCGTGAACGCACATAACGGCTGAAATAAGACAACGACGAGAAGCCCAGGCGCTCGGCTATCGACGTGAGCGTAAGGTCGCGACGGGCCAGCAGCATCACCACCTCGCGCATGGCAAAGCGCTCTATCCAGTATGAGGCCGGCCTGCCACTGACACTGCGGCACACCTCGGTGAGGTAGTGGGGAGTGACGCAAAGGCGCGAGGCATAGGCGGCAACGCCATTGCGGGCCGTCGGGCCACCATCGTAAAGCATCGATATGAAGTCGCGCACAATCAAGGCCGCACGCTCCATGGGCTGCTGAAGGCTGTTGCTGCGGGCGTGAATGTCATACAGGTCGAGTATGTGCACCATGAGCAGGTGGCCCATCATCTCTTTGCGAAACAGGTGGCCGGGCCGCCCCACCCTGTCTGCCAGCAGGCCCATCACCTCGCGGCAGGTGCGGCACTGCGCCTCGGTAAGCCGCATGACCGGATTCTGCAGCAGCGACAGATGGCCCACCACGCCGTAATTGCTGCGCAGGGCCATCGAGGCCACAAACGCCTCCGACAGGCTCATGGCCATGCAATTGCAGTCGGCCGAGGCGCTGATGGGCGAGGCAAACGACGTGTCGGGCATTTCCTCATCTTCTGCCAATCCCATTCCAACTTTGTCTTTATGTTTTATGCAAAAGCAACGCAAACGGGCGCAATGTGGGCTTGCCCACTGGTTGCCGAGCGCTGCCTGCTGGCTGCAAAGATACGCCAAAACCACGAAAAGTGAAAATTTCGAGCCGCTTTTCATAACGCCCGTTTGCCCTGAACACAGTAACTTTGCCATGAAAACATAAATACATCCGACGATGAAAGAAACAAGACTGAACAACGGGGTGACAATGCCGGCCATTGGCTTCGGCGTCTACCAAATTCCACGTGAGCAAACAGAACAGGCCGTAACCGACGCCATCGAGGTGGGCTACCGCATGATTGACACCGCAGCCTCTTACTTCAACGAGCGCGAAGTGGGCAACGCCATACGCCGTTGCGGCGTGCCGCGCAGCCAGCTGTTCGTAACCACAAAGCTGTGGGTGCAAGACTACGAGTATGACGACGCCCTGAGAGCCTTCGACGCGTCGATGGACAGGCTGCAGACCGACTATCTCGACCTGTGGCTGCTGCACAAGCCATACGGCAATTACTATGCGGCGTGGCGCGCTGCCGAGCGACTCTACAAGGAGGGGCGCATAAGGGCCATCGGCGTGACGAGCTTCTCTGACGAGAGGCTGCAAGACCTCTTCTTGCACAACGAGGTGAAACCGGCCGTCAACCAGATTGAGACGAACCCGCTTTTCCAGCAGAAAGCCTCAAACAAGTTCCTCAAGGGCGAGGGAATACAGCACGAGGCGTGGGCTCCATTCGCCGAAGGCCAGTGCGACATCTTCAACAACCCGACGCTGAAGGCCATTGCCGCCAACCACGGCAAGACCACGGCGCAGGTAGTGCTGCGCTGGCTCAACCAGCGGGGAATAGCCGTCATACCCAAGAGCGTGCGCCGGGAGCGCATGGAGGAGAACATCAGCATACTCGACTTCACGCTCTCCGACGTCGAGATGGAGGCCATATCGCTACTCGACACGGGCCGGAGCCCCATTTACGACGACAGCGACCTGAGCGTGACAAGATATATAGGCACACTGAAGATACACTGACCGAGATGAATACCCCAACACACTGAACAACGCCGCCACGCCCGGCCCGGCCAGCGGCGGCGGCGGGCATGGACGGGAACGGTGGCGCAGGCTGGCGCCACCGATTTTGTTATATCTATACAAACATAAGTAATGCGTCTACCGGCGGGAGGCGCCAAAATTGCTAATTTTGCCGGCGCAAACAAACAAAAGACTCATGACAATGGCAACAGAGAAAGACAACACACCAACAGACATCTTCGAGAAAGACCTCTCGGGGGCTATGGTGTCGCCCCTCGAACCGGGCTACGACCGACTAATCGGCGCCATTTTCGACACCATGAAGACGGCATACGAACTGAACGAGGGCTACCACACGCCCGACGAGGTGCGCTCATACCTCTCGCGCATCACCGGGCGCGAGATTGACCCGAGCGTAACGCTGCTCCCGCCATTCTATGTCGACTATGGCAAAAACATCAGAATAGGCAAGAACTGCTGGATTCAGCAGGGCTGCACGTTCTTCGACCGCGGGGGCATAACGCTCGGCAACGGCGTGTTCATAGCCCCAAAGGTAAACCTGATTACCATCAACCACGACCCCGACCCGGCCAACCGGAGCGCCACCTACGGCCGCCCCATCGTCATTGAAGACAATGTGTGGATAGGCATCGGGGCTACGGTGCTGCCCGGGGTGACCATTGGCTACGGCTCTATAGTGGGGGCCAACAGCGTGGTGACGCACGATGTGCCGCCGATGACTGTGGTTGGCGGCAACCCGGCACGGTTTATCAAGAAAATAGTGACCGGCGGGAGCGACAGCGCCGACTGACACCCGGCGCCACCCGGAGGGCCGGGCCGCAGCACGCCGCAGCCCTCGCGCCACAGCCGGCAGGCAGGCCCCTGCGCCCTATGCGGGCCGGCAAGCCAAGCGGCCCCGGGGCGGCTGCTGCCTGCCGGCAGGCAGCAGGAGGGCTACAACCACAGATACCATTGCGCCATACGGCCCGTCTTGCAATGCAAGACGGGCCGTATGGCATCTCGGTACAGGCCGTTCGGCGTGGCCCGGCGCCCCTTCATCCCTGCCCGGCCATCAAGAACGGCAAGATTGCATGCCGCGGGCCGCATGGCCGCGGGCACGGAGCCACGTCACTTGCGGCGCTCCCTGTACTGGCGGGGCGACATGCCCAGCGTCTTTCGCACATAAGTACCGAAAAACGAAGGGTTGGGGAAGCCCAGCTCGTTGCATATCTCCTTCATGCTCTTGTCGGTGTCGTTGAGCAGCCTAAGTATGTCTTTCGACACGAAATTGCTTATCAGTTTCAGGGCCGTCATGCCGCTCACCTGCTTGCATACGGCCGAAAGATACTTGGGCGTGATGCACAGTTTGTCGGCATAGAAGGCCACACTGCGCGGCCGCGGATATGTAGACGACAGCAGGCCGATGAAGTCGCGGAACACCTTCTCGGCCGAATGGTGCGGCCGTTGCTGCGGGTCGAGGAAACGCTCGAGCAGCCCGTAAAAATCGTATAGGCAGGCCTGGAACAGCGTTTCAACCAGCTTCTTGCCGTAACGGCGGTCTTGGCGGTTTATCTTGGCCTTTATTATGTCATAGTACATCTTGAACGACTGCGCCTCAGACGGCTCGAGCCTCAGCACCGGATTCTTGCTCAGAAAGAGTATCGCGTTCCACAAGTCGCCGCTGTTCATCTGCGACAGCTGCTGCACATAGTCCTTCGACATGCATATGCAGCACCCGCTGATGTCGCCGCTGGTCTCGCTCCGCGATATGGTCATGCCCGGCAGGCACACCAGCAAGTCGTATGTCGACACTTCGTGCTCAACGCCGTCGATGGTCAGTGTGGCGTGGCCACTCTGGCACAGGCCCAGCAGCAGGGCGTCTATGTTGACGTTCCTCACGGTGGTCATCCTGTCCGTGCTCTCAAACAGGGCCACCCCCTCGTCACTATAGGCTGCCTTCTCGCTCAATATCCTGTTGTTCAGCATTTCCGAAACTTTGTCTGTGTTCATTATTTCTTCTCCTATCGGGATGCAAAATAAGTCATATTTTACCACAAAGCCGTGTTTTACAATGCTATATTAGTGTCTAATTTTACCTCATTTGCTCTGATATGGAAAAATTAAACACTATTGAGGAACAAGCCCGGCGACAGATATCACACTATTGCCATATTTTTGCAGCCCAAACAAACTAACCAACGCAATGAAGAATATGAACAAGAAATGCTATCCATTGCTACTCTCCGCAGCACTGCTGGCGGGCGCCTGCAACGACGCAGGGCAAGGAGAGAGCGCAGCCGGCGGGCCGGTATGTGTGAAGACCATGGCCGTGGCGGCCCCCACGGGGTATGCCCCCGACGAATACCAAGGCACGGTGGAAGAGGCCAACGGCACCGACCTGAGCTTTGCCACCATGGGCACTGTGAGCTCAATCAGGGTGAACATGGGCGACAGGGTGGCCAAGGGGCAGCTCATAGCCACCCTCGACGCCACAACGGCACGCAGCACCCACGAGGCCGCCCTGGCCGCCCTGGCACGGGCCGACGACGCCTTCGGGCGCATGAGGCAGCTGCACGACAGCGGCAGCCTGCCCGAAATGAAATGGGTTGAGGCGCAGAGCAGCCTCAGGCAGGCCCGGGCTGCCGAACAGGCAGCGCGCAAGCAGCTGGCCGACTGCCGGCTCACGGCCCCGTTCGGCGGCGTGATAGCCGCCAAGATGGCCGATGCGGGCCAGAACGTGATGCCAGGCACGCCCGTGGCCCGGCTCGTGTCGGCCGGAGGGCAGCAGGTGCGCATGTCGGTGCCCGAGGCCGAAATAGGGCAGATAAATGTCGGCGACAAGGGCCGCATCGACGTGGCTACCCTCGGAGGCAAGAGCTACCGGGCCACCGTCACCGAGAAAGGCGTCACCGCCAATGCACTGTCGCGCTCGTACGACGTGAGGCTCAAGGTGGACAACGCCGACAGCCGGCTGCTGCCGGGCATGGTGGTCAGTGTTACGCTAAGCAGCCGCGGCGCTACGGGCTACCCGGTGGTGCCGGCAGGAATAGTGCAGATTGACGAGCGCAACAAAAACGTTTGTATGGGTGGTAAGCGACGGCAAGGCTGCCCGGCGCGACATCAACTGCGGCGAATACGTGGGCGACGGGGTGACGGTGACGTCGGGGCTGAAAGCCGGCGAGCGCGTCATCGTCGAGGGAAGCCAGAAGGTGTGCAACGGCACAAAGGTTAAGACTATTTGACAACTGCACCACTCTACGACAAAAAGCAATACGTGATGGAAAACAAAAAGCGTAATTTCGTTGAATGGGCCATGCACTACAGGCAGATCATAATATTGCTGACGTGCTGCCTCATGGCCTTCGGCATCTACAGCCTGCCGCAGATGCGCAAGAACGAATTCCCCGACTTCACCATAAGGCAGGGCATGGTGGTGGCCGTGGCGCCCGGCAACAGCGCCCGGGAGATGGCCGAGCAGGTGGCCAAACCCATCGAAGAGTACATCTTCAGCTACAAGGAGGTGAAGAAAGAGAAGACTTTCTCGCAGAGCCGCGACGGCATAGTGTACATCCAAGTGCAGCTCAACGACGACATAAACGACAAGGACGCCTTCTGGAGCAAGTTCAAGCACGGCGTGGCAACGTTCAAGTCGCAGCTGCCCGACAACGTGCTCGCCCTGCAGGTGCTCGACGACTTCGGCGACACCTCGGCGCTGCTCATTGCCATGGAGAGCGACGACAAGACCTACCGCGAGCTCAACGAATACATGGATAGGCTGCAAGACCGGCTCAGGCTAATCCCGTCTGTGGGGCGGATGACGGTCAGCGGCATGCAGAAAGAGCAGATTTCGGTATATGTAGACAACGCCAGGCTGACGAAATACGGCCTGTCCGACCGCATGCTCGCCGCCAAGCTGATGCAGAAGGGCTTTGCCACCAGCGGCGGCCGGCTGCAGACCGACGTGCAGGTGCAGCCCGTCTACGTGGCACGGTCGCTCAACGCTGTGCGCGACGTTGAGAAAATGGTTGTCTACGCCGACCCGAAGGGCAACATAGTAAGGCTGAAAGACGTGGCCAAGGTGGCCAGGGAATACCCTAAGGCCGACAGCTACATAACATACAACGGCAAGAAATGCCTGCTGCTGTCGGTAGAGATGAAAAAAGGGCAGGACATTGTCAAGATGGGCAACGACGTCAACAGGGCCACCGAAGAGTTCAGGTCGGAGCTGCCTTCAGATGTGGGCATCTACCGCATCACCGACCAAAGCCGGGTGGTAAGCGACAGTGTGGCCACCTTCCTGCGCGAACTGGCCATAGCCATCGTGGCTGTCGTCATAGTGGTAATGCTGCTGCTGCCGCTAAGGGTGGCCCTGGTGGCCGCCTCGACCATACCCATCACCATATTCATATCGCTGGGCCTGCTCTACTGTTTCAACTTCGAGCTGAACACGGTGACGCTGGCCGTGCTCGTGCTGACGCTCGGCATGATTGTCGACAACTCTATCGTCATCATCGACAACTACCTCGAGAAGATTGGCGAGGGCATGTCGCGCTGGCATGCCTCGATAGAGAGCACCACCCATTTCTTCAAGTCCATACTCTCGGCAACGCTCGCCATAAGCATCACTTTCTTCCCGTTCCTCTTCACAACGACGGGAATGATACACGACTTCCTGCTCACTTTCCCGTGGGCCATCACCGCCGTGCTGGGCGTGTCGCTGCTGGTTGCCACGCTGCTCGTGCCGTTCTTGCAGTTCTGGTTCATACGCAAGCCAATGCAGCACAGGCAGAAGTCGTTCTCGGTGCTCGACCTGCTGCAGCGCCACTACAACCGGCTCATAGGCTTCTGCTTCCGCTGGCCAAAGGCCACGGTGGCCGCCGGACTGGCCACCGCCGTGGCCGGCATCATGCTCATAGGCACATTGCCACAGCAGATGATGCCCACGGCCGACCGCAACCAGTTTGCCGTGGAGATATGCCTGCCGTCGGGGGCGGCCATCGAACGCACGGCAAGGGTGGCCGACAGCCTGGAGCAAATACTGCGACGCGACCCGCGCGTGGTGTCGGTGGCATCGTTCAAGGGATGCTCTTCGCCACGGTTCCAAAACAGCTACGCCCCGCAGATAGGCGGAACCAACTACGCCCAGTTCATTGTGAACACCACGGGGGTGGACGAAACCATCGAACTGCTCGACGAATACACGCCACGCTACCATGCGGCCTTCCCCGATGCGCTCGTCAGGTTCAAGCAGCTGAGCTACAGCGAAGCCGTATACCCGGTGGAGTTCAGGCTCAGCGGCAACGACTGGGACTCGCTGCGCACCGATGCCGGCAAGCTGCTGGCGATGATGCGCGCCATGCCCGAGCTGACGCTGGCACACTCTGACAACGACGAACCGCTGCCCACGGCAATGGTGAAGCTGAAGGAAGACGAGGCTGCACGCCTCGGGGTGAGCAACACCACCGTGGAGACCACGCTGGCGCTGCGCTACGGCGACGGACTGCCGGTGGCCAAGGTGTGGAACGGCGACTACGACCAGAACGTGGTGATAAAGGGCGAACACGCCGACAGCGCCCTGCCGCGCGACCTGGGCAACGAGCCCATACCGGTGGCCGGAGGGCTCGGCGACGTGCCGCTGAGGCAGGTGGCCACCGTCACGCCCATGTGGCAGGAGGGCCGGATGGTGCGCCGCAACGGCGTGTACACCATTACGGTGATGGCCGACCTGCGCCGCGGCGAGAACGGCATGGAGCAGATGCAGCGCATAACCGAGCTGCTGCCCACGCTGAACCTCTCGGCCGGCACCACGGTGGCACCCGGAGGCGACGTGGAAGACACCAACGAGAAGATTCCGCCCATACTCGCCGGGCTGGGCATAGCGGCCGTGGTGATACTCTTTGTGCTCATAGCCCACTTCAAGAAGGTTGGCCCGTCGCTGCTGCTGTTTGCCTCTATGCTGCTATGCCTGTTCGGAACGTCGCTCGGCGTAATCATCCAGGGCGTCGACTTCGGCGTGACTTGCTTCCTCGGCATAGTGGCACTGATGGGCATCATCGTGCGCAACGGCATCATAATGTTCGACTATGCCGAAGAGCTCAGGGCCAAAGAGCACATGCACGTGCGCGATGCCATCTACCAGTCGGCACGCCGCAGGATGCGACCCATATTCCTGACGTCGGCCGCGGCGTCGATGGGGGTGATACCGATGATACTTGGCAAGAGCGGGCTTTGGATGCCAATGGGCACCGTGATTTGCTACGGCACACTGATAACCATGGTGTTGCTGCTCACGGTGCTGCCCGTGGCATACTACATCTGCTTCCGCGGCTCGACCAAACGGCGCGCCAAAGCCCTTGAGCTGGAGTCGATGTGACGACGGGGCTGATGCCTCACGGCGGATTGGCTCAATCTTTATACAACAATAAACATCAATGGTAATGACAATGAAAACTGCATACATACTGCTCATGGCCGCCGCCACTATAACGGCGTGGGGGCAGGCCGGCACTATGGCGGCACAAAACAGGCTCACGCCCGAGAGTTGCGTGGAAATGGCGCTGGGCAACAATGCGCGCACAAAAAGGGCCGCCAACGAACTGGACATGGCACGCGAGGGGCGCAAAGAGGCCCTCACCCACTACTTTCCCACGGTGAGCGCATCGGGCGCAGGCTTCATGGCCGACAAGGGAATGATAAGCCTCGACATCGCGCCGGGCATGGGAATGTCGATGATGAAAAACGGCATCGTGGGCGGGGTGACGGCCACGCAGCCGGTATTCGCCGGCGGACAGATTGCCAACGCCAACAGGCTGGCCAAGGTGAACGTCGAGAAATACGGGCTCATGAACCGCCAGGCCGAAAACGAGGTGAGGCTCACGGCCGAGCGCTATTACTGGCAAGTGGCGGTGCTGAAGGAGAAGCTGCGCACCATCGCTACCGTAGAGAGGCTGCTGGAACGCCTCGACAAAGACGTCGAAGCATCGGTAAGGGCCGATGTTTGCACCCGCAACGACTTGCTGCAGGTGAGGCTCAGGCGCAACGAGATGGCCAGCACGAGGCTTACCGTGGCCAACAACCTGGCCCTGTCGAAACGCTTGCTGGCACAATACATCGGGCTGACGCCGGCCGACAGCATCGACGTGGCTTTCAACGCCGCCACCGACACGGTGGCAGCGGCGCCCGACGCTCTCTACGCCGACCCTGGCGCTGCCCTGTCGGCCACGCCCGAATACGGACTGCTGCAGGCACAACTGGCGGCCTCGAAGCTCGAGCGGAAGATGGCAACAGGCAAGAGGCTGCCGACGGTGGCCGTGGGCGGTGGGTATATGTACGACAACCTGACCGACCGAGACAAGCCGTTCTGGATGGGGTTTGCCACGGTCAGCGTGCCGCTGTCTGACTGGTGGGCAGGCAGCCACGACATAAGGAAACAGAAAAAGGCCGTGGCCAACTCTGAGATTCAGCTCAACGACCAGAGCCAGCTGCTGATGATAAGGATGCAGGGCGCCTGGGACGAGCTCAACGAGGCCTACAGGCAGACAGGCATTGCAAGAAGCTCGATAGAGCAGGCAGACGAGAACCTGCGCCTAAACCAAGACTACTACAGGGCGGGCACTGCCACAATGAGCGAGCTGCTCGACGCCCAGGCCATATACAGGCAAAGCTGCGACAGATATGTGGAGGCCAGGGCGAAATATGAAATAAAGAAACGCGAATACTTGCAGGCCACCGGAAGGTGACCCGTGGCGGCCGATAAAGGCAGGGCGACAGGCAGGATTGCACAACAGCTGAATGCGGGCCGGATTGCAAGACGGGCCGTCCCGACGTGCAGGACGGCCCGTCTTGGCAGCCTACACAGCGCATGCCGCTGCCCGGGAATGGCCGTTTCACGCCAATGCGGCTGTGCGGCAACCGGCTGCCGGCCGCCATGGCGCCTGCCACGACATGCTTTCAATGCCTCTCGGACGCCAGCCACCAACAGGCGCCCGCCGGCAGCTGCATGGCCCCTATGACGCCCGCCATGCTGCAACGGCACCGGCAACGGAGGCAGAAACGCCCAAAAGCAACCCCGCCCGCCTGCACCATCTGATGGTGCAGGCGGGCGGGGCATTATGTGGTTACTGCCGCGCCGCCGGCCGTGGCCATGGCGGCGGGGCTATGATGCGGCGCAGGCCAACCGTCAGAACTCGGCCGACTTCGGCGTACGCGGGAACGGTATGACGTCGCGTATGTTCTGCATGCCGGTCACGAAGAGAATGAGGCGCTCGAAGCCCAAGCCGAATCCGCCGTGAGGGCACGACCCGTACTTGCGCGTGTCGAGATACCACCACATGTCCTTCATGGGTATGTTGCGGCTCTGTATCTCGCCGAGCAGCTTGTCGTAGTTCTCCTCGCGCACACTGCCGCCGATGATCTCGCCAATCTGCGGGAACAGCACGTCGGTGCCCTGCACGGTCTTCCCGTCTTCGTTTATCTTCATGTAGAAGGCTTTTATCTCCTTCGGGTAACCGTGCATTATCACCGGCTTGCGGAAATGTTCTTCCACAAGGAAGCGCTCATGCTCGCTGGCCAGGTCCATGCCCCAGCTCACCGGGAACTCAAACTTATGGCCTGCGGCCACAGCCTCTTCCAGAATCTTTATTCCCTCGGTGTACGACAGGCGCACAAACGTGTCGCCCAGCACCGAGTTGAGGCGCTCTATGAGCGTCTTGTCTATCATCTTGTTGAGGAACTCGAGGTCGTCCTTGCAGTTGTCGAGCGCCCAGCGCACGCAATACTTTATGAAATCCTCCTCCAGGTCCATCAGGTCGTCCTGGTCGATGAAGGCCACCTCGGGCTCAATCATCCAGAACTCGGCCAGGTGGCGCGGCGTGTTGGAGTTCTCGGCGCGGAACGTCGGGCCGAAGGTATATATGGCCCCGAGCGCCGTGGCGCCGAGCTCGCCCTCGAGCTGGCCGCTCACCGTGAGCGAAGTCTGCTTGCCGAAGAAGTCGTCGTCGTAAGTTATCTTGCCGTCCTCGCCCTTCTTGAGGTCGTACAGGTTCTTCGTCGTGACCTGGAACATCTGGCCCGCCCCCTCGCAATCGCTCGCGGTGATGAACGGGGTGTGGAAATAGAAGAAGCCATGGTCATGGAAATACTTGTGTATGGCGATGGCCATGTTGTGGCGTATGCGCATCACGGCACCGAAAGTGTTGGTGCGCAGGCGCAAGTGGGCATACTGACGCATGTACTCAAAGCTCTGCCCCTTCTTCTGCATGGGGTAATCGCTGCCGCAGAGACCGTAGATCTCTATCTCGCGGCACTGCAGCTCGACAGCCTGGCCGGCGCCCTGGCTCTCTACGAGCTCGCCGTTGACAGAGATGCAGGCGCCCGTTGTCACCTGCTTCAACAGCTCCTGGTCGAACGCTGAAGGGTCTACCACAATCTGCACGTTCTTTATGGTGGAACCGTCGTTCAGGGCGATGAAGTCTACTGCCTTGCTGCTTCGGTGGGTGCGCACCCACCCTCTGACGTTAACCAAAGAGCCGAAGTCTGTGCGCGACAGCACATCAACGACTTTTGTTCTTTTTATGCTTTGCATTGTAACTTCCTGATAATTGGTTTATTCATAAGATCCCATGCGCAGGCGCACAACCTCTTCCTCGGTGAGGTAACGCCAGTCGCCACGGCGCAGGCCCTTCTTTGTCAACCCGGCAAACTGCACGCGGTCGAGCTTGGTCACCCTGTAGCCGAGCTTCTCGAATATGCGGCGCACGATGCGGTTCTTGCCGCTGTGAATCTCGATGCCCACCTGCTTCTTGTCCACGGGGTCGGCATACTGCACGTCGTCGGCCTTTATCTCGCCGTCTTCGAGCGTGATCCCGTCGCGTATCTGCTGCAAGTCGTGTGCCGTGACGTTCTTGTCAAGATGCACATGGTATATTTTCTTCTTGAGGAACTTGGGGTGTGTGAGCTTGCTGGCCATGTCGCCGTCGTTGGTGAGCAGCAGCACGCCAGTGGTATTGCGGTCGAGCCTGCCCACGGGATAGATGCGCTCGGGGCAAGCGTTCTTCACAAGGTCCATCACGGTCTTGCGCTGCTGCGGGTCGTCGCTTGTTGTAACATAGTCCTTGGGCTTGTTGAGCAGCACGTAGACCTTCTTCTCAAGCGACACCGGCTGGTCGTGGAACTTCACCTCGTCCGACCGCAGCACCTTGGTGCCCAGCTCGGTCACCACGGCGCCATTGACCGTCACTACACCAGCCTGTATGAATTCGTCGGCCTCGCGGCGGCTGCACACACCTGCATTTGCCAGGTACTTGTTGAGTCGCATGGGCTCGTTGGGGTCGATGCTGTCGTCCTTATAGTCGATGCGCTTCTTGAAACCGGCCTTGGGGTTAGGCGCGAAGCCCCCGCCTTGCGGGCGGAAGCCGCCCTGGCGGTTGTTGTAGCCGCCACGCTGCTGGTAGCCACCCTGTCGGTTGTTGCCATAGCCCTGCCGGCCGCCGGCGTTGTAGCCGCCGCGCTGCTGGTAGCCGCCCTGGCGGTAGTTGCCGTAGCCCTCGCCCTCGTTGTTGTAGTTCTGCTGGTATCCTCCGGGGCGGTTGCCTCCGTAGTTGCCGCGCTGCTGGTAGCCACCCTGGCGGTTGCCTCCGCCGTAGTTGCCGCGCTGCTGGTAACCGCCCTGGCGGTTGTTGTAGCCGCCACCCTGCTGGTAGCCTCCGCGGTTGCCATACGAGGGGCGCTGCTGGTAGCCTTCCTCGCCCTGGGCAGCCCCGGCGTTGTAGCGCGGGCGGTAGCCTTTGTTGTTATCGTTGTTGCCATAACGGGGGCGGTACTGCTGCCTTGCGGGGCTCGACTGCAATCCGGCGCCGAAGCCCTCGGGGCGGAATCCGCCTTCGTCATTGCTGTTCTTGCTGCTATAGCCGCCGCGCTCCTGGTTGTAAGGGCGCTGCATATGGATGCGCGGACGCGGGGAACGCCCCGGCGCGCGGAACTTGGGATAGTCACCCGACTGCCCTGCCGCCTGATAGCCCTCACGGCTTCCGGCACTCTGCTCTGCAGACTTCTCTTCCTGTTTCTTCTCGTTTTCAAATTCCATAATGATAAAATTGTTTATTAAGCCCGGCCTCACGGCCTTTGTTGTTGGTTACATGCGGCGGGGTAAACCGCCATTGTTCATTCTCTCTATGCTTGTGCCGGCCGCCGTGCGGAGGCCTTCGCACTGATCGGTGTGTTCAGATGCCCGTATAGTTGTATGGCGTTATGGCCATGAGCTCGGCCTTGACGCTGTCGCTGACGTCCAGCCCGCCGATGAAGTCGTGTATGGACTCCTCGGTGATGGCGGCATTGGTGCGTGTCAGCGCCTTTAGGGCTTCGTATGGATGGGGGTAGGCCTCGCGCCTGAGCACGGTCTGTATGGCCTCGGCCACCACAGCCCACGTGTTGTCGAGGTCTTCTTTCAGCTTGGCCTCATTGAGTATCAGCTTGCGCAATCCCTTCAGTGTGCTCTCGAAAGCGATGACGCTATGCCCCATGGGCACGCCGACGTTGCGCAGCACAGTGGAGTCGGTGAGGTCGCGCTGCAGGCGGCTCACGGGCAGCTTACGGGCGAGGAACTGCAACAGGGCGTTGGCCACGCCGAGGTTGCCCTCGCTGTTCTCGTAGTCTATGGGGTTGATCTTGTGGGGCATGGCGCTCGACCCCACCTCGCCGGCCTTTATCTTCTGCTTGAAATACTCCATCGAGATGTACATCCAGAAGTCGCGGTCGAGGTCGATGACTATGGTGTTGATGCGCCTCATGGCATCGAACACGGCCCCGAGCCAGTCGTAGTTGCTTATCTGGGTGGTGTACTGCTCGCGCGCCAGCCCGAGCTTGCCGGCCACGAAGCTGTCGCCAAACTGCTTCCAGTCGTACTGCGGATAGGCCACGTGGTGGGCGTTGTAGTTGCCTGTGGCGCCGCCGAACTTGGCCGTCAGGGGCACGGCCTTGAGCGAGGCCAGCTGCTGCTCGAGCCTGTAGACGAACACCATTATTTCCTTGCCAAGCCTTGTGGGCGAGGCGGGCTGGCCGTGGGTCTTGGCCAGCATGGGCACGTCTTTCCACTCATCGGCGTATTGGCGCAGCTGGGCTATGAGCTCCTCGACGAGCGGATAGTACACGTCGGCCAGGGCGTCCTTTACCGACAGCGGCACGCTGGTGTTGTTGATGTCTTGCGAGGTGAGCCCGAAGTGGATGAACTCCTTGTAGGCGTCGAGCCCGCCAATCTTGTCGAGCTGCTCCTTGATGAAGTATTCCACTGCCTTAACATCGTGGTTTGTCACCTTCTCTATTTCCTTGACGCGGCGCGCATCGGCCTCCGAGAAGTCGGCATAGATGGCGCGCAGGCGGCCGAAAAGGCCGTGGTCGAAAGTGGCCAGCTGGGGCAGCGGCAACTCGCACAGGGCGATGAAGTATTCTATTTCGACGCGCACCCTGTAGCGGATGAGCGCATATTCTGAGAAATAGGCGGCCAGCGGCTCCGTCTTCCCGCGGTAGCGGCCGTCAATGGGCGATATAGCTGTCAGTGCGTCTAATTCCATTGTGTTATACCCTTGTATATATTTTGAGGCCACAAAGTTAATCATTATATTCGACTTAACCGAAAAACAACCGATAAAATTTGCCGGGGCACAAAAAAAGATTCTGCCAACCGCGATGCGGTGCAGAATCTTCCGTTGTGGGCGCTGAGGGATTCGAACCCCCGACCCTCTGCTTGTAAGGCAGATGCTCTAAACCAGCTGAGCTAAGCGCCCGTGCTTCTTGTAAGCGGGTGCAAAGGTAATCACTTTTTCCGAAACGCCAAAACTTTTTCGGGAAAAATTTGCATCCGCCTGCAAAAAAGTTGCAAAAACGACGCTCCGGCGCCTCCGCAACGCCTGCACACGGTGGCCACGGCCCCACCGGATGGCCGCCGGCCTGGCGGCGCACGGCGGCGCCAGGG